>Ga0209402_10000990_pt1 | contig 32376 bp, 34 predicted proteins | sample ArcticOcean_MG_C_3_FD_187437 | JGI IMG/M metagenome (GOLD analysis project Ga0209402, IMG submission 187437) | Marine microbial communities from western Arctic Ocean - ArcticOcean_MG_CB8_126 (SPAdes) (version 2) | ecosystem: Environmental > Aquatic > Marine > Oceanic | place: Arctic Ocean... | reverse complement strand
CAGCTCCGAGGGGAGGTGCGTCGGAGCCAGGCGGTCCCAGTGCCGTCCAGACCCCGAGCGCGACGAAAGCGATGATGCCGGCGGTCAGCCCGACCGCAATGGGTCGCGCGGAGCGGCTGGAGCGGCTGGAGCGGCCGAAGCGGCCGGAGGAGGTCGAGCGGGTGGAGTGGCCGGAAGAGGCGGCTTCGTTGGGGAGGGTGGCCTCTTCCGTCATCTCCGGTATCACCGCTTGCACAAGCAATCGCTCGGAGAGCTCCTCTCTTGGTGCGGCATCGGAGACAGGGATGGGGTCGTCGTAGCCCTTGACCACACGAGTGCCCAGATCGGTCAGGATCAGATCAGGACGGTTACGGAGTTTCCGGTAGACGTCTTCGCTGGCCAGGAGCTTTCCGGGTTCAGCCAGCCCCTCGAGTCTCGGGGCCCTGTTTACGCCTTCGCCATAGATGTCGCCGTCGGCTGCCACGGTGACGTCGCCGAGGTGCATGCCGAGCCGGAGTTGGTGTGGTGCATGCGGCCGGTCTGCCGTAAGTCGCCCAAATCGGAGCAGGAGTTGCATCCCACCCAGCGCCGCGCCCTCGGCGCTCGCGAACTGGGCCATGACGCCATCGCCCATGAACTTGACGATCCTCCCCCCATGGCTTTCCACGGCCGTGGTCGCGGTCGCCTGGAGCGTTTCGACGAGTTGAAGCGCCAGGGGCTCGTTTTCCGCGGAGAGCCGAGTAAACCCGACGATATCCGCGAACCAGATCGCCGCGAGGCGCCGAGATCCCGAGCTGTTTTCCGTAGGCGTGCTCATGGTAAAGGATTGCCCCGGGTGTCCGTGGGTGTCCAGAGAATACCGCTCGGACGACTTGCGGCCTTGCGGCTCACCAGGGCTTTGGATCTATTCCGGCCCATCGACTCCGACCGGCCGATTGTTTCGCCTCGCCGTACCTGAATTTCAGCTCAAGCTCATGGAAACGAAGCGCCCCACGAACCCGGCCGCCGAGGAGATTCTCGGGGGCTATTTTCCGGTGTTGGACCATGGATTCGTCTCTCTCGTAGACTACATGGGCTCCGACGAGGACGTCGAGAGGGCGGCGCGGGTCAGCTATGGCTACGGCACGCGCAAGGTGAGCGAGACGCGCGGGCTCATTCGTTACTTACGGCGCCACCACCACACCACGCCCAGCGAGATGGTCGAACTGAAGTTCCACTGCGCGATGCCGATGTTCGTCGCACGGCAGTGGATACGACATAGAATGGTGTCTGTGAATGAGATGAGCGGCCGTTATTCACTGATGCCCCTCCTCTTTTACAAACCGGACCCCGAGCAGTTTTCGCTTCAGAGCTCGCTTAACCACCAAGGCCGCCGGCCCGAGCCCGCTTCACCGGAGCTTTACCGGGAAGCGATCGAACGTTGGGAGCGCGTGCGGAAGGAAGCTTCCAGCGGGTATCGGTGGATGATCGAGGAAGAGGTGGCGCGGGAGTTGGCCCGCATCGACCTGCCGCTTTCCACGTATACGCAGTGGTATTGGAAGATCGATCTCCACAACCTCTTCCACTTCCTCACGCTGCGGGTGGACCCTCACGCGCAGTGGGAAATTCAAGAATTCGCACGAGTGATGGCAGGAATGCTCAAAAGGGTCGCGCCACTGAGCTACGAGGCGTGGATCGACTACAACGTGTGCGCCCAACCGATGAGCCGAGGCGAAATGAACGTGCTTCGGGCGTTGTTGGAAGTCGATGGAGAAGGCGTTCGACCCCGAGACGGAAGCAGTGGCCTCACTGCTGAGGACTTCAAAGAACTCGGCCTTGCCCCGCGTGAGGCTCGCGAGTTTATCGAAAAACTTCACCCCGTGGAGATCCCGGACTATGAACTCGACCTGTCGCTCATGCGACGAGCCGAAGAGCTGGCGGCCGAACTCGAGGAGGCGGTTTCTGGCTCATTCGAATAAGGGCGACGGCGGATGCGGCGCCGGGCGGACGGTGATGCTCGGTCTGTTCCTCGCCGCGTGCACCTTTCTGTCCAGCGCGCCAATCGAGGCTCAAGACGGGTCGCAGTGGTTCCCGGACGTCGAACCGTTTAAGCCCCTCATCGCGACCCCACGTGAGATACAGGTCCGGGCCTCGTTCGTTGCTGCGGAGCGCCCTGAAACCGTCGGTTATGGGGGCCAAAACATCGAAGCCGAGTTGGCGGTCGGCCATCGCCTCGAGCTAATTCGGCTCGACGACCGCTCGGTTCCGAATCGGGCCATCACCCTCGGGATCGAAATGGGCATTCACTCCCGTTTTTTTATGGAGACGGCTCAAAAAGACCTCATAAACAGCGATTTTCGCGTGGGGTTACCGATCTCCATCCGCAGTGGCCAGTGGGAGTCCAGAATTAGCCTTCGGCATATCAGTTCACACCTGGGCGACGACTATCTCGTGCGCTTTCTCGCAACCGAGACGGCGGGTGGCTTCGGCCAGACTTCGAAAGACGGTTTCGAGGGGATCCTGGCTCGGAAGCGATGTGCGTCTGTACGTGGGCGGTGATCTCAACTTCCATACCAACGAGATGATGTCCGGGGCCGGGGTGCGCTTTGGGGGTGAGTGGGAGCCGGTTACACCCGGGACGGGCGATGGGCAGTGGCCCTTTTTTGGGAGCGACGTCGAATACGGAAATTTTTCCAAGCAGTTGGGCGCGACCTTCGTGGGAGGCATGGGCTTGCGGGTGAATGGACAACGCTTCCGGCTGCAGGCGAGGGCTCATGTCGGATCCACACCGGTCGGGCACTTCCGCGCGCCGGACGAGACGTTCTACGGTCTTGGCTTCGAACTAGACCTCTAGCGCATACAGGAGGGTGGCTCTGCTGGGAGGGAGCCGATGATGGAAGATCGAGCGCGCATGATGGAGAATTCTGAGCGAGCTGTGGCCCAGCGGGCCGCCGCGCGCCGGACGTTGAGGATCCTCCTGATCACGGTATCTTCGCTTTTTGTGGCTTCGGTGGTGTTCATGGTGGTGCGGGGTGACCGTAGCGCGCCCGAGGGACGGCGGGTTCTAGCGATTCTTCCATTCCGGGGACCTTCCACGGAGACGGGAGCGGGACGGTACGCCGGCTTCAGCGAGGGGCTGGCCGCGTATTTCGGCCGTGCGGATCCGAACGATCTGGGCGTCTTCGGACCGGCGAGCACCTCCGTGCTCGTCGAGTCCGGCGAGGACCCTCTAGCGGTGGGGAGAATCCTCGACGCAGACATGGTTCTAGTGGGGCGCGAGGTTGGCGGGGATCTCTCGCCCACGCTCATAGCTGAGCTGTTTCGGGTCGATGATGGCACGACCCTATGGCGTGGGGAGTTCGAGGTGGGCCCCGATCTCGATCGACGAACGCTCCTGATACGCGTGGCAACGCAGGTGACCGAGCTTCTCGATCTGCCCCGCTCGGAGGTAGGCCCTGCGGGGGAGCGCTAAGTAGGCGCCGGTCGGCCGGGCCGCGTAGACGACCCGACCGACCCGGCACGGACGGTTAGCGGGAGAGTCCGCCTGCGACTTACATCGGCCCTTCGCTCCCGTAGTCGGCATGCTCGATCACGAACACGACGCGCCGGTTCTCCCATCCGGAGTCAGCCCCGGCCTGACCAGGCACGATCAGGCGGCGTGTGTCCTCACCGTAGCTCACGGCCCTGACCCGATCCGACGAGAAGTTTTCGGTTTCGACCAGATAGAGCTGGACCGCTTCGGCACGACGCTGACCCAACGCCAGATTGTAGTCGGCGGCACCGGCCGCGTCGGTGAATCCTTCGACGGTCAAAAGAGCATCGGGGTAATACTCGCTCACCACGCCGGCGAAGCGGTTGAGCACCGGAAGATCCTCGGGCCGCAAGCTCGCCTTATCGAAGGCGAAGTATACGGGCATATCGAATCGAACCGCTGCTTCGAGTCTTTGGACGGTGACGTTGAACTCACCCTCCAGCTCAGAAAGGCCTCTAGCGAGGCCGTCGAGTCGAGCCTCCATTTGGGCCATTTGCGCCGCCTGTGCGTCCGAACGGCGATTCGAATCATTGGCGGTCTGTTCGATCTCGGCCCGCAGTGCGGAGAGTTCCGAGTCGAACTGTTCCTGTCCCACGTGCGCGCACGCTGCCATGAGGCCGGCAAACGTCAGGGCAGCTCCCCTGATCATGCGTGGCCGTAAACCGATGCCTCTACTCATTTTCGTTCCTCCCGGAAAATAGGATTCCATGCGGGTACTCGATAACTGGGTTTAGTAGATGCATGAAAGATGCCATCCCGCGGCGTGACGTGGCTGTAAAATCTTCGGTGGCACTCATGCAAAGAAAAATTCGACGTCGTTTTTCCGGTGGTCTGAGTGGAGGCCATGGACCACATTGGCTCTCACCAATACACGAGGCGCCTCTGGGCCCGACATGGCCTGATGGCCCCGACACGGATGACGACACGAGGTTTTCGATGAACACAGGAGCGATGCCGCATCGCGACGAGATGGTCGAAGCATTTTTTTCGCGCGACGGGTCTTACGACGGAGTGTTCTTCACGGGTGTGCGCACCACCGGGATTTTTTGTCGTCCTACGTGCCCGGCGAAGAAGCCCCAGGAGGGGAATGTCGAGTTTTTCGCTTCGACGCAGGCGGCTCTGCTGGCGGGATTCGGACCCTGCAAGAGGTGTCGGCCCATGGAGCCGACCGGCTCGCGCCCTACCTGGCTCCGTGAACTCCTCAGCGATTCCCATGCCGAGCCCGAGAAACGCTGGACGGATCGAGATCTGCGAGACCGGGGGCTCAGCCCGGAACGCGTTCGCCGCTGGTTTCAGTCCCATCACGGGATGACCTTCCACGCCTACGGACGCGCTCGTCGCCTAGGGCTAGCGCTAGGGCAGATCAAGCATGGATCTGGAGTGAGTCGAGCTGCATATGGTACGGGTTACGAATCGTTGAGTGGCTTCAACGATGCTTTCAAGCGGTTCCTGGGAGAAGCTACCACGGCGCTGACCGGCGCCAAAGTCATGATGGTCACGCGCATTACGACCCCGCTGGGGCCGATGGTCGCCGGATCCGTTGATGATACGCTGTGCCTTCTCGAGTTTGCCGATCGGCGAATGATCGAGACGCAGATCGCTCGGCTTCAGAAGCATCTGGATTGCGTGTTCGTCCCGGGCAAGAGCGCACTTTTCACGGCGCTCACGGGCGAACTCGAGAGCTACTTCGAGGGTGGACTGACAGAGTTTAGCGTACCGCTTCTGACCGCGGGGACGGATTTCCAGCGTTCCGTATGGAGTCGGCTTCGGACCATTCCGTCGGGCGCAACACGGTCTTACGCGGAGGTCGCCACCGAAATTGGGCGCCCGACTGCGGTTCGTGCGGTCGCACGAGCGAATGGGGACAATCGGATCGCCATCCTTATCCCGTGCCACCGGGTCGTCGGATCCGACGGGAAGTTGACCGGATACGGCGGTGGATTGTGGCGAAAACAGCGCCTACTCGAAATCGAGCAGAAGGCGTCGGGGCAACGCTCGGGGTCGGGCTAGCGGCCAAGCCCACTTAGGCCAGCGTCACGCCCTTCTAGGGCAGAGCCTCTCCGATTGCCACGGTCGAGTGCTCCGGCACGAGATGAAGATCGTCTTCTACCAGTCGTGCAGCTTCGTGAAGAATGATCACAAGTGTTCCCGGTGAGAGCCCCTCGGCTTGCCCGGGGATGTCGTATTCCTCGCTCGGCGTGTGGAGAACGACCCGCCCTCGCCGTAGCGTGCGGTCGGCGCATGTGCCGACCAGGCGCACCGTCGCCCATCCGGGACGCGGTGCCCAAATTAGGTTCATCGGGGCTCGAAGCCTTTTGTCAGACGTCATAATTCTCCGGATTTTCTGGGCGTCCAACTCCCTCGTCTCGCAACTTTTGGCGCCCACCTACTACAAGATCATAAGTAGCCAGCTGCGCCGAAGATAGTTTAGGCGGCAGTCCGACCACGAGCGCCCGGCCTTTCGACCCGTGCGGGATGTGGAGAACCATTCGATCAGCCGGCGTGGGCGGCGCGTGCGGGAGCCGCTGGCCGGTTTGGTCGATCTCCACAGGCGTTCCCGGGACGGTCAACTCCGCCAACCGACAACCGAACTGCTGCCATATCGCTAGGGGGTCGTCGCCCGATTCGGTAATCGAGGGAACGAGTGCGTCTTCGTAATAGGCGACCGCCTCGCGGTAGGCGACGGGGTCGTCCGCCTTCAACTCGCGAAGCTGTTTCCGGTAGAACTCCCTCGGGTCCTTCGCTCCGCTTTTTTCCAGCGCTTCGTCGAAGATCTGGTCGGCCCGGTCCTGCAGTTCTTGATCCATCGCTCCGCGAGGTCGTTCGTGTGGCGAAGTTGCTGTTCGACGCAGAATCGCGGCCCATGGGGGGCGGGTCAACCGTGATCGGAAAGGCGTATCGCATGTTCGACCATCCGAACGAACTCGCCCCGGTATCCGTCGAGGTCTTCGCCCACCGCACTCCGGGCCCAATGAAGAACCTCCGTCAGGTTCGAAGCCCCATCGAACTCGGAGTCCCGGAGCACCATCCCGAACGCGGCCACGGCGGCGGAGAACGTAAAGTCCGATGAGGGCCCAGCGGCCGCATCTCGCACAGCATGGCTGAGCAGTCGGCTTCGGCCGCCGGTCGGGTCCTTGTAGCGCAACTTGACGAAGAGCATCTCCGAGCTTTTTCGTAGCGACTCCTGCTCGTCGGCTTGCTGGTAGCGCAGCTCGTCCAGGCCCCGAACGTGTGTGCCCGCATCCACCCCCACGGGAATGATCTCGTAGAGCGCCGTCACGGTGTGGCCCGCACCCAAATCGCCCGAGTCCTTTCGATCATCGTTGAAGTCCTCCGCAGCCAGAACGCGGTTTTCGTACCCGATCAAGCGGTAGGCCGCGACTCGAGCCGGATTGAACTCCACTTGGAGTTTCACGTCCTTGGCAATCGTATGCAGCGTGCCCCCAAATTCCTTCACCAGGACTTTTTGGGCTTCATACGCCGTGTCTATGTAAGCGAAGTTTCCGTCTCCATGGTCCGCGATCTGCTCCATCTTCGCATCCTGCAAGTTCCCCGTCCCAAAGCCGAGCACGGTCAAGAACGTGCCTTGGTCCCGACTTTCCTCGATCAGGCGAATCATTTCGGCGTCGCTGGAGGGACCGACGTTGAAGTCCCCGTCGGTGGCCAGGATCACTCGATTGTTTCCTCCATCCAGGTGATGCCTCCGAGCCACGTCGTACGCCAAGCGCAGCCCGGCGCCTCCGGCCGTGGACCCCCCTGCCTCGAGCCGAGAAAGCGCCTCCAGGATCGTCTGCTTCTCTGTTCCGGAAGTGGGATCGAGGACCACCCCCGCGGCGCCGGCGTACACGACAATCGCCACACGGTCTTGAGGGCGCATCTGATTAACGAGCATTCGGAGCGCCGACTTGAGCAAGGGTAGTTTGTTCGCGGGTTGCATCGAACCCGAGACGTCTACGAGAAAGACGAGGTTGCTCGCCGGTAGGTCTTCGGTTTCGATTCGTTGTCCTTGGATGCCGATGCGAACGAGCCTGTGCATCGGGTTCCACGGTGCGGCGCCGACCTCCGTCAGGACCGAGAATGGATCCGGGCCCTCCGGCCGCGGCATGTCGTACGGGAAGTAGTTGATCAACTCCTCGATACGAATCGCGTCGGCGGGTGGAAGCTGACCGCTGCCGAGGAAACGACGAACGTTGGCGTAGGAGGCGCGATCGACGTCGATCCCGAAAGTCGAGAGTGGATTGGTGCCCACCGCCATGAACTCATTCTCGTAGATCCGGTTGTAGCCCTCACGCTGGAAGTCTCCCTCATTACGTGCAGGAAACCCCCGACCAAGCCGGAGCTGGTCCGGAAGCCGCTGGTTTCGACGGCCCTCTCCGGCGATCCCGCGCGAATTTCCGTAGACGATCCGGCTGGCGGTCGGTGCCAAGGAGCGTTCGTCAACTCTCCTTCCGGAGAGGTCGGCCTCCACCTCGGCGATACCGCCGATGACCGCCGCGGCGTCCACGTCGCGCTGGGATGTGACCGGTGTCGACAGCTGCAGTTCGAAGTCCACGTGCACCGACTGGACGCTCGCACTGACCCGCTGCGTCAGCGACTCATAGCCGATCAAATCGGCCCGCAAGACGATCTCCCGCCGTTCCGCGGCGGCGATCGTTACTTGGTACAACCCGCCGTTGTTGGTGAAGGCGCTCAGAGAGAGGCCCTCCACTTGGATTCGTGCCCCTGAGAGTGGTGCCCCGGACACCGCGTCGGTCACGACACCCGTCACGGTGGTCGCGTACTGGGCCATCGGGCTGTGGGAGAGCAAACTGGCGAGCATGGCCGAGCAAAAAAAGAAGGTGCGCATGTGATTCCTCCCTCTGTGGTCCTCGTGCAGGATCGACGGTGGCGATCCCACTCGGGGTGTGGCGCACGCCGAACTTTTCGGGGTGTCACACGCTAGAGGGGACGTTCGGGGGGCCTGCTCTTGCACAGGCACCGTCGGAAGAGACTCAGATGGCGGCGCGTTCGCCGACGGGCGAGTCGGGTCAGGCGGGTCCGCTCAGTCGCCCGCCGCCATCGACTCCAAAAATTCCTTGTTGGTCTCGGTGCGGCTCATGCGCCCCAGTAGGAATTCGATCGCCTCGGTGGGCGTCATGTCGGAAAGAAAGTTCCGGAGGAGGTAGGCGCGGTTGAGTTCGTTCGAGGAGAGGAGCAACTCCTCTTTGCGAGTTCCGGAGCGATTGATATCGATGGCGGGAAAAATTCGCTTGTCCGAGATGTGGCGATCCAGGACCAACTCCATGTTTCCCGTGCCTTTGAACTCTTCGAAAATGACCTCGTCCATTCGGCTGCCGGTTTCGACCAGAGCCGTGGCGACGATGGTCAGAGAGCCGCCCCCGTCGATGTTCCTCGCGGCCCCGAAGAAGCGCTTAGGCTTTTGAAGTGCGTTCGCGTCCACCCCGCCGGAGAGGATCTTTCCCGAATGTGGCATCGTGGTGTTGTACGCCCGAGCAAGGCGAGTGATGGAGTCCAGTAGGATGACCACGTCCTTTCCGGTCTCCACGAGACGTTTGGCCTTTTCCAACACCATCTCGACCACCTGCACGTGCCGGACCGCCGGCTCATCGAAAGTGGATGAAATCACCTCACCCTCGACGTGCTCCTCCATGTCGCTAACCTCCTCGGGACGCTCGTCGATGAGCAGCACAATGAGGTAAACCTGGGGATGATTCGCCTTGATGGCGTTCGCCATCTGCTGTAGTAGCACGGTTTTTCCGGCTTTCGGCGGGGACACGATCAGGCCGCGTTGGCCCAAGCCCACCGGAGCGACAAGGTCCACGACCCGCATCGACAAGTCGGGGTCCGCGACCTCTAGCGACAGGCGTCCATCGGGATATCGGGGACGCAAATCGTCGAAGTTGGGGCGCTGCTTGGCGTTCTCCGGATCGTCTTTGTTGATGCTTTCGACCTTGAGCAAGGCGAGGTAGCGCTCTCCTTCTTTGGGGGGTCGGACCTGGCCCAGTATCGTGTCGCCGGTGCGAAGGGCGAATCTCTTGATCTGCGACGGACTGACGTAGATGTCATCGGGTCCGTACAGGTAGTTCCAATCCTGTGACCGCAAGAAACCGTAGCCCTCTGCCAAAATTTCCAGGACACCTTCACCTCTGAGGACCACGGCATTGTCCAAAAGGCCCTGCTCGATCCGGAAGATCAGATCTTGCTTGCGGAGTCCTGTATAGTTGGAGAGGTTGAGTTCCTCCGCCATGTCATGGAGGCCTCCAAGGCTCTTGCTTCTCAACTGCGCGATGTCCACGGACTGCTCCGGTGCCTTACCCGTGTATGGCTCGACGGCCGATACGAAGGGTCACTGGGGAGAGATTCACGGCGGCGAGCACGGCTGCGACCTGCGAGAAAATGCGGTGGGTTCCGGGGGTGGAACGCCTCGAAAAACCGAGTGGGGCCTGCGAGGGGCGAATGAAGCTCAAGAGGGGGTCGACTCGATTGTAATGAGCGAGCCGGAGGCGGTCAAGAGTTTTTCGGGCTCGTGGATGACCGTGTTATCCACGTACCGCCTCTTCGTCGCTGGAGGCAGTGAGGTCGTTGTCGGCGAACTCGCGGAAGGATTCGATCCCCAGGATCCGGAGGTCGCGGAAGCGCTCGACTCGTTTGGGGGTCGTTCCTATGTGGCCCCCGAGAGCGGCGAGGGGTCGGTGGTGCTGACGAGGCCCGCGGCGCCGCTTTCGCCACATCGATGGTTGGTTCACGGTCTCCTGCTCTTCGCGACGCTAGTTACGACTCACATGGCAGGTGCTCTTCTGTACGGCGTGGATCCGATGGCGGCCAACTTCGTAGAGGTTGGAAGCTTCTGGCTTCCAGTTCCCACGGGGATCGATTGGGCGACCATGGCGCTGGGTGCGCCGTTCGCTCTCACCCTGATGGGGATCCTCTTGTGCCACGAGCTGGGGCACTTTTTCGCGGCTAGGTGGCACGGTATTCGTGCGAGCTTGCCCTACTTCATTCCCTTTCCGGCTTATTACTCGGCGATCGGGACGCTGGGCGCCTTCATCAGGATTCGGGGGCCGATCGTCCAACGGGCGGGGCTACTCGACATCGGTGTGGGCGGTCCCGCAGCGAGCTTCGTACTTTCCGTGGTGCTCCTGGCCGTCGGTCTTCCTCTTTCAACCGTAGATCAGGGATCGGCCAGCCAATGGCTTCCCTTCATGGTCGAGTTCGCGGGCCAACCCATTCTGATCGGATCGGGCCCTCTCGTTCACGCCATGGCGTACTGGTTTTTCCCCGAGGACCTGGGGATCACACCCATCCTCCTCCACCCGATCGCGTTCGCCGCCTGGGTCGGGCTATTCGTCACGTTCCTGAACCTTTTGCCGTTCGGTCAGCTGGACGGAGGGCATATTCTTTATGCCCTTTCCGGCCGAGCCCAGCGCGTTGCGTCCATACTCTTTCTTCTAGTGCTCGTTCCAGCGGGCCGACTGTGGTGGGGGTGGTGGATGTGGGCGATTCTTGTCCTGGTTCTGAGTCGCGGCCGTCTCGTTCATCCGAAGGTCGTACAGCCGCAAGTCCCTCTGACTGGGCCCCGAAGGTGGGTCGTGGGATTGTCGATCTTGGTTTTTTTGATCACCTTCGTGCCCATCCCCATCAGGCTCTAATCCGACGGAATGGGACCCGGTGTTGTCGCTCGTTAGATGTGCCGTGGAAAGGGTTTCCCGCCATATCCGCAAGGAAAAACATTGACATTTTCGACCCCCTGAGGAAACATTCGTTCACCTTTCGTTTTTCGTAATTCTTTGGAGGTGGCATGGGGAGGCACAACCGAGAGGGCCGGGGGGCAGACCAACAAGGGTACGAGTACCAAATCAACTATCAGCCTGACTGGCTGCGGTTGATCAAGGTGACACGCACTCTCGACAGCGGGCGCCAATCCACCAAGACCCTGTTTCGAAATCCGACGCATCGTAGGAGCGGCGAGCCTTCTGAGAATGTTCGCACGAGAATTGTTTCTCCAGGCCAGGGGCTCGAGATAGAAGTGGCCGTGTCGGATCCGCATGGATGCGTTCACCAGGTCCAGGTTACGTGCGTCATCCCTACCGCGGACGGTGGTACGGAGGAGGTCGTATACACTCTGGAGGAGAGCGTACCGCCCGCTACCTGAGACTGAAATCTTCATGAACGGTTTCCTGCTGGCCCCTGTTGAGTACATAGGCCGCTGGTCTATCAGCTCCGTTCGATCGCTCGGAAAGGCCGGCTATCTGACCACTGGGGCGCTTCAGGCGCTCAAGAATGTAGAAATCTGGGGCCCACGTCTCGCGCCTCAGTTGGTCGCTGTGGGAGTGGCCTCCGTACCGATCGCGCTCTTCATCGCGACGTTCACCGGCATCGTGTTGGCCGTTCAGGCGTCCTACACGTTAACCGGCGCCGTCCCGTTGTACTTGGTGGGCACGTTGGTGGGCAAGTCGATGATCCTGGAGTTGGGCCCGGTACTCACCGGTTTGTCACTGGCCGGACGGGTCGGCGCGAGCACTGCGGCCGAGGTCGGGACGATGCGGGTTACCGAGAGGGGTCGCTCGGGCGCCTGCTTTCCGATAGCGTAATGGTCACGAGCGCCGAGGGTCTTTTCGAGGAGTTGAACCTTCTTGTCGAGGATATTCGGGCCAATCCGCAGAAGTACGTGCGGCTTTCTATTTTTTGATAGGGTATGCGGCCCGATGACCAAGGGAAAGGCGAGGATCGAACATAGTTCTGGCGGCGTGGTGACTCGGCGTACGAATGGAACCGTGTACTTGCTGTTGATCCGGGATCCCTATGATAAGTGGGGCTTACCGAAGGGCCACCTCGAGGAGGGCGAAAGCTCACTGGAGGCGGCGTTGCGTGAGGTCCGTGAAGAGACCGGGCTGAAACACCTCAGTCCCGGCCCCTCGCTGGGCACGATCGATTGGTACTTCAGGCTCAAGGGTGATCTCGTTCACAAGTTCTGCGACTACTTCCTCATGGCCTCCTCCAAAGGAGAGGTGGTTCCGGAAGTGTCGGAAGGGATTACCGAGTGCCGTTGGCTTTCGGTCGAAGAGGCGATCACGACCGTGGCGTACGACAACGCCCGCGAGGTGGTCGAACGGGCGGCAAACGTCCTGAAATCGGGCGACGTGGACGCTCTGTTGTGACGGAGGGGCGGCTCGGGGTCTGGCCGGTCGCCCAGGCGGTGGTCGCGGTCCTGGTTTTCGGCGTGTTTCTTTTCAGCGTACAGGAGCTGCTGAACCCGTTCCTCCTGTTCTGGCTCCTCGTTGTGGTGCTCCACCCTTTCCGGGGTTCGTCGGGGCACGGCCTACTCTTGTCCTTGGCCGCGGTCCTCACGGTGTTTTGGATGTTGGCGACGACGGGATTCCTGCTTGCACCTTTTGTGCTCGGCTTCGGCTTCGCGTACGTGCTGGACCCACTGGTCGACCAGCTTGTGGCTCGCCGCGTGGCGCGCACCGTCGCGATCGCTCTGTTGGCGTTGCCGGTGGCGGGCGCGGGGGCGGTGGCCGTTCTGTACGGTGTCCCGTCGCTCATCGGCCAGGTCGACCAACTCATTCAGGCCGCGCCGGACTTGGTCCAGCGAGGGGCGGGATGGTTCAGCGAGATTCGAGAGCACATCCTGCTTTTGGGCGTGCCGGGTGTCAACGAGGAAAGTTTCCCCGATTTGAGGGCCGTCGATCCCGCGAGTGTGGTTTCCTTTCTCCAAGAGCGTCGTGAGCGGTTGGCGAGCAGCACGTGGCAGGGGGTCCTGGGTCTGGGCCGGGGTCTCGGGTCAGCGGCTACGTTGGTGGGTTATGTGGTGCTGACACCCGTCCTGACCTTTTATTTGCTTCGGGATTACGACCACATCCTAGCGTGGCTACAGCGGCTTCTTCCGCGCAGTCGTGAAGCGGGAATCGTGGACTTTGCTCGTGAATATGACGCCCTGCTGTCGAAGTATTTGCGCGGCCAACTCACGGTTGCGCTCATTATCGGGATCATGACCGGTACGCTCCTGTTCATCGTACGATTCCCCTACCCCCTCCTCTTGGGCGGCTTGGCGGGAGTCATGGCCCTCATCCCCTTTCTGGGACTGGTGCTCAGTATCATCCCGGCCGTGATCATCGCTTTGGTCAGCGGCAGCGTGCTGGTGTCTTTGGTCAAGGTCGCTGTCGTCTACGGATCAATCCAGGTCCTGGAGGGAGGAGTGATCAGTCCCAAGATCGTTGGAGAGTCCGTCGGACTGCACCCTGTTTGGATCGTCCTGGCCCTGTCCGTCGGCGGATTTTTCCTCGGTTTTGTGGGATTGTTGATTGGCGTGCCACTCGCCGTGGGCATCAAACTGCTGGCGATTCGTGGTCTGGACCAATACCGGCGCTCGGAGTTGTACGAAGCCGGTCGGGGCTGACTTCGCGCGGTTGGACGTCATTCGAGCCGACGTTATTCTTGGGAAGTCGATGCTCCGCTTTTAGGTCCAAATCGGAGTGGACTCCGCCAACCATCGGGAACCCCCGCGGATTAGCATAGTGGAAAACCGGCCCGCCGCTGAGGTGCGGGCCAACGTCATGCTCACCCCAGGAAATTCTGACCATGTCTGAGCGTCAGCACGAACAGGTCGTCATCATCGGATCCGGGCCCGCATCTTGGACCGCGGCGATATACGCCGCGCGGGCCGACCTTTCCCCTTTGGTCATCGAGGGCGCCGGGAGTCGTACCATGATCCCTGGAGGACAGCTCATGTTCACAACGGAGGTTGAGAACTACCCAGGCTTCCCCGAGGGCGTGACGGGCCAGCAGATGATGGCCGATTTTAGGGCCCAAGCGGTGCGCTTCGATACGCGCGTGATTACCGAGGACGTGGCCAGCGTGGATTTTTCCGTGCGCCCGTTCTTGCTGACGACCAGCGGTGGCTCGGAAATCGAGGGCGACGCGGTCATCATCGCCACGGGGGCCAACGCCAATTGGATCGGGCTGGAGAATGAGCAGCGCCTAGCCCAGAGCGGCGGAGGCGTATCGGCTTGCGCGGTCTGCGACGGTGCGCTTCCTCACTTTCGGAACCAGGTGATCGCCGTCGTCGGTGGCGGTGACAGCGCCATGGAAGATGCTCTCTACATGGCGAAGTTCGCTGAGGAGGTCGTGGTCGTTCATCGACGCCAGGAGTTGAGGGCGTCGAAGATCATGCAAGAGCGAGCGTTCGCGGAAAAAAAGATCCGTTTCGAATGGAATCAGAGCGTGGTCGACGTGTTGGGAGACGACGTGATCACAGGCGTCCTGCTCAAAGACACGGTTACAGGGGAGGAGCGGACGCTCGAAGTCAGCGGACTATTCGTTGCGATCGGACATGATCCCAACACCGGTTTCTTGGGTGGACAGGTCGAACTCAAGCCCAACGGTTTCGTAGAGACGGCCACGGCTTGGCGGACGGAAACGTCGGTTCCAGGGGTGTTCGCGGCGGGTGACGTGATGGACGATTTTTATAAGCAGGCCGTAACGGCGGCGGGAACCGGATGTATGGCCGCCCTCGAGGCCGAGCGTTGGCTAGCACATGGCGGCGCGGACGGCGCTTCGTCCGAGTAGTGCCCATTTGTTCCGACTCGTCTAATAGTGCCCAGGGCTCTCGTCCAGTGTGCCGCCGCCGTCCACCACGATGGTTTGGCCGGTGATGAACGGGGAATCGACGAGAAAGAGCACGGTGCGCGTCATGTCCTCGGGAGTGCCGGGCCGACGCAGTAGTGTGGACTGCACTTCCCGTTCGACGGCGGCCTCGGACATACTTTCCGGTGCTAGCACGAGGCCAGGAGCGACGGCGTTGACCCTCACTTCGGGCGCCAACGCGACCGCTTGAATCCGCGTGAGGTGCACGAGTCCGGCTTTGGCGACCGAATGGTGAGCGTACCGCACCCACGGCTTCAGGCCCATGTGGTCTGCCACGTTTACGATCGAACCCTTCGATGCCCGGAGTAAGGGTGCGAACTCACGAACCAGCAGGTGCGCTCCTTTGAGATTAACATCCATGACTCGGTCCCACTCGTCCGAGTCGATTTCGAGCAGAGTAGTGGACACGAAAGTCGCCGCACTGTTGACGAGTACGTCGAGGCGCCCGAATCGTTCGCGGACTCCACGCCCGATCCGCTCGACCGCCGCCATGTCCGAAATATCACCAGGTGCAAGGAGCACATCTCGGCCTTGGGCGGTGAGTTCGGCTTCGAGGCTTCTGGCGGGCGCCTCGGACGAATGGTAATTCACAACCATGTCGTAGCCGGCGCCGGCCAGGGCGAGCGTGATGGCGCGTCCAGCGCGGACTGCACCACCTGTGACGAGAGCGACCGGAGACATGGAGCGGAACCTACGGTGCGGCGGTTGGTGAGCAAGCCGAACTTCTTCAGCAGCCTTCTAAAGGAGAACAATAGATGGATTTGACGGGAAAGGTCGGTCTGGTCACTGGCGCGTCCCGCGGCATCGGGCGTGCGGTGGCGGAGGCCCTCGCGTCGGCGGGTGGGGACGTGGTGATCAGCGCACGGACGTCATCCGACGTCGAGCGCGTGGCAGCGGAGTTGGATGACTCACTCCCAGGACACGTCGTCGGCATTGCCGCAGATGTTTCCCAACCGGAGGAATGCGCCCGTCTGGTCGAAGAGACGGTGGCGGCTCTGGGTCGCCTGGACGTCGTGGTGAACAACGCCGGGGTCGGGGTTCTTTCGTCCATTGAGGACCTCTCGGTTGCAGACTGGCGAACCCAGATTGATACCAACCTCATGGGTGTGTTCTGTTGTACCAAAGCCGCGGTACCCCACCTGAAATCGACCGAGGGTTGGGTCATCAACATCGGGTCGCTCGCGGGCCGAAACCCATTCGCAGGGGGGAGCGGTTACAACGCAAGCAAGTTCGGGCTGGTGGGCATGACGGAGGCCATGATGCTTGATCTGCGACACTCGGGAATTCGCGTGAGCATCGTGATGCCTGGAAGTGTGGACACTCGTTTTGGTGGCGACTACCCTGAGGGGGGACGGGCGTGGGCTTTAGGAGCGGAGGACGTCGCGGCCGCCGTGCTCCATCTTTTGTCTTACCCCGACAACGCGCATGTCAGTCGGATGGAGATGCGCCCCAGCCGTCCGCCAAAGAAGTAACCCCCCAACCACAACGAATGAGGAAGTCATGTCGGACGGCTATCGAATAGAAAAGGATTCCCTGGGCGAAGTTCGTGTGCCCACGGACGCGGCCTATGGCGCCCAAACGCAGCGGGCCGTAGAGAATTTCCCGATCAGCGGACAACGTTTCGGGCGGAGCTTTATCCAAGCGCTCGGTCTGCTGAAGCGGGCCGCTGCACTCACCAACCGAGAGCTCGGCCACCTCGACGAAGAGGTATCCGAAGCGATCGCCGAAGCGGCGGGCGAAGTAGCGGAGGGGAAGTGGGATCATGAGTTCGTGGTCGATATCTATCAGACCGGATCGGGCACCTCGACCAACATGAATGCCAACGAGGTCGTGGCTCACCGTGCGAACGAGCTCGCCCGAGGGGACGCGTCCGTCCATCCCAACGATCACGTCAACTTCGGCCAGTCATCGAACGACGTCATCCCCTCGGCCATCCATATCGCGGCCCGCGTGGCGATCGAGCGGGAACTCATCCCGGCGCTCACCCACCTGCGGGACGCGCTCGTGGCGAAAGCCGAGGCCTTCGATCACATCGTGAAGTCGGGTAGGACCCACCTGATGGATGCCACTCCTGTCCGGCTTGGTCAGCAGTTTGGCGGGTACGCCCACCAAATCACAAAAGGGATCGAACGAGTCCGCCGCGCCTCGGAGGAGTTGGCTGAGCTCGCTTTAGGTGGCACCGCCGTGGGAACCGGCATCAACACGCACCCAGACTTCGCCGGACGTACGATCGCGCTCGTGTCAGAAGAGCTCGGGGTGGACTTTCGTGAAGCCGAGAACCACTTCGAAGCCCAGGCGGCCAAGGACGCCGCCGTAAGCGCGGCCGGTGCCTTGAATACGATCGCCACGAGCTTTTTCAAGATCGCGGACGACGTGAGATGGCTGGCGAGTGGGCCCACCTCGGGGATTTCTGAAATTCAGATTCCCGCGGTTCAACCGGGCAGCTCGATCATGCCGGGGAAGGTGAATCCGGTTATGTCCGAAGCGATGATGATGGTGGCGGCACGTGTCATGGGAAACCACACGACCGTGACCATCGCAGGTCAGCGAGGAAATTTCGAGCTCAATGTGATGATGCCGGTTCTCGCTCAAGCGCTGCTGGAGTCCATTACGTTGCTCTCCAACGTGGCGCGAACGTTCGCTGATCGATGCGTGATGGGCATCGAAGCCAACGAGCAGCGAGCCAGGGAGCTGCTGGAGAAAAATCCGTCGATCGCCACCGCGCTGAATACCTACGTCGGCTACGACAAAGCGACCGAGGTCGCCAAGGAGGCGGCTCGGTCGGGACGCTCAGTTCGTGACGTGGTGGAAGAGAAGGGATTGCTCAAGCCAGAGGAGATCGACGAGGCCCTCGACGTCCGCGCCATGACCGAGCCTGGGCTGCCCGGGAGCTAGAAGCCGGGGGTCCGAGAAAAAGTTCACCCGACGCGCCGTCCGGCCGTTCGCAACGATACAACCCTTGCCTCGAGGGAGAAAGTCACGGTGACGGCGCGGCCGACACGCCGGGCTAATTGTCCATCTATCTATAAGTGCGTCCCAGGAGTTGGCCCGATTTAGGCACTCTTGAGATTAAAATGAAGCTGCTTCCCGATTTCTTTGGTCGCGACCGAGGCAGGTACGCCACCGTGCGGAAGGACTCGTGTAACCGAGCCGTCGAGATAGAGCGGGTAGGCCCACGAGGGCCCGAAGCGAACCACTTGGACCAACTTCGGTCGATTCGAGATTTTACCCGGTGCAATCGGCTCAGTGATGCGGCGCCAAATCCGGTCGACGAGATTCATGCGCTCGCTGACCGAGTCCGCCCACATCGCGAGCTGGATCTGTTTACGGTCCGAAACCGTCATGGACCGTACGACTTTCCGATGTCCCGGAAAGGTGTGTGAAAGAAGGGAAGCAAGAGCCTCCGCATCCGGAGCGGGTTCCACACGTACCTTGTAGTTGCCAGGTGTGCGTACTCGTCTACGGTCGGAGATGTCCAGAAACCCATCAGCGTGTATTCGGGTTCTCATGTCGAAGAGGCCTTTCGATCGAGAAGTATATGTTTGTAAGCGACACGTTTGTTATGACAAGTCCTGTGCCGTTTCAGCCACCGCGAGAAAGGGTTCCCGTACCTACTTCGTAACCAATTGAAACGCATGCAGTTATGGGATTTTAGGGCGGGGAGACTGGTTTCGGTCTGAGGCCGAACAGGGGGGTAAAATTTGACGAAATCGGCAAAAAATGCGCAATACTCGGAAGAAACAGCCGGTGCAGGGCTGGATTCCGATGAGCTCGGCGCGCACGTCTCAGCGGCTGGTGGGGTACAGCGCGCGCCGGCTCGGGCCGAAGAGATCGAGTCGCAGGTGCTGCAGCTTTTTACGAAACAACCCAGCCGGTGGGCGGAGCCCGAGATCTCCACGGAGACCAAAAAAACTTTCCTTGCCGAGCGGCGCAGGGCGGGAATCGCGACCGCGGTGGTCCACGACTCCTATTTGATCAACCTGTCTTCACCCGACCCGGTCCTTTGGAAGCGGTCTCTCGCCTCCTTCATCGGCGAAGTGGGCCGCGCGGCCACGTTGGGGCTCGACTTCGTCGTTAGTCATCCGGGGAACGCCACGGACGGGGATGTGGCGAGCGGCATCGCCCGCAACGCCGATGGCGTGGAGCGCGCGTTGACTGAAGTCGAGGGCGGGCCCACCGTGCTGCTGGAGCTCACAGCCGGCTCGGGCACGTCGGTCGGGGGCACGTTCGAGAACTTGGCAGGCCTTATTGGCCGTCTCAGCCCAGGGGCGCTCAACCGCGTTGGAATCTGCTTCGACACCTGCCACGCGTACGCCGCCGGATACGATCTCGTCGAGGACTACGACGGTGTATTCGAGAAGTTCGAAGACGTTCTAGGCCTGGACAGGCTTCTGCTTTTCCACGTCAACGACTCCAAGGGGGAGCTGGGCTCCCACCGGGATCGCCACGAGCACATCGGCCGGGGAACGTTGGGGGAGGGTCCGTTCCGCCGACTCATGCTGGACGAGCGTTTCGTGGGCGTACCCAAGATCCTTGAGACGCCCAAGGACGACGATTCGGCGACGGCCGATCTGGCCAATCTCGCCTTGCTCCGGTCGTTCCGGGTCTCTGGCGAAGGAACGTAAGTGCCCGATCCATCCGCCAGAGATCTCCGGCCCCCCGCCCAGGCGCTGCTGGACAGGCCCGGAGACCGCGCTCTATATTGGAGGTGCGTACTGCGGGGCTCGTTTATTGAGCCAACACAAGTGAAGCCGGGACCGGCTCTTTCGTCCGACGTCACGCCCCGAGAGGGGAAGGCAGAATTCGAGGGGAGGTCACCTTATGTGTCCCTGGGCTTCAATAATTTACCCCTAGTACGTTTTCGGGAGGCCAGGACCCGCGTGGTTCAGGCCTCCCGAAGTTTTTGGAGACCCAGTGGTTTCGTAGACCTGTGATCCCTCCCGACTTCGAGAGTCAGCGAGGTATGGTGGCACCCGTCATCCGCTTCCCGATCCGATGCGCCGGCCTCTTTCTCCTTTTGGCTCTGTCGTCCGTTACTTCCTCGTGTGCCCAAGAGGAGGACCATGCGGCGAGGGTGCGACGGGTCCTATCCGCCGCGCCCCTTTTCGATGGCCACAACGACCTTCCGTGGGCCATCCGTGAGCAGCAAGCGGCGCCCCACAGTGTGCAGGCCTATGATCTGCGACGGACTACGGCGGGCCATACCGACATCGCGCGCCTTCGAGCCGGGATGGTCGGTGCCCAATTTTGGTCGGTCTACGTCGACATGGAGTCCGTCGAAGTAGGAGCGGCCAGGGTGCAACTCGAGCAGATCGACATCGCGAGGCAAGTCATCCGGGCGTACCCTGACGTGTTCGAACAAGCGTACGGCACGGCGGATGTGGAGCGCATTTTTGCATCGAATAGGATCGGCTCGGTTCTTGGGATGGAGGGTGGCCACGCGATCGAGAACTCCCTTGGGGCACTTCGTGCCTTCTACGATTTGGGAGTGCGCTACATGACCCTCACACATTCGGGTAATACCGACTGGGCGGATTCAGCGACCGACGATCCCGAGCACGGGGGGCTGACGCACTTCGGTGAGGAAGTGGTTCGGGAGATGAACCGCCTCGGGATGTTGGTCGACCTGTCCCATACGTCCGCCGAAACCATGAACGACGCGCTCGATGTCACCGAGGCCCCCGTGATTTTTTCGCATTCCGGTGCCCAGGGGTTGACCGGTCACCGCAGGAACGTGCCCGATCAGGTCCTCCAACGCCTTCCCGAGAACGGGGGTGTGGTCATGGTGGTCTTCTACCCGTGGCACGTGTCGGAGGCCTTGCGCACTCATGAGGGTCCGGGAGACCCTCCCTGGGCCACTCTCGACGACGTGGCGGATCACATCGAATATGTTCGAGCCGTCGCTGGCCCCGACCACGTGGGTCTCGGTTCGGACTTCGACGGAATGGAGCCAGACCCACCCCCGGACGGTCTGGAGGACGTGTCCAAATTTCCCGCGCTTCTCGAGGAACTGTCCCGACGTGGATGGAGTGAGGATGACCTCGCCAAGTTGGCAGGGGGAAACGTCCTTCGTGCTTGGCGAGCCGCCGAGGAAGTCGCGCTGCGAATCCGCGAACAACGGGGGCCCTCCAACGCCACGATCGAAGGACTCGACGCGGGTCCTCTACCGCAGAACTAGCTCGCGTCAATCGAATCAGGTCGCATCGACCGAATCAGGTCGCGTCGATCAAACCAGGTCGATTTCGCCGTTGGGCGTCTGAAGGCGGGCGCGTAATCCCGGTTCCGGCCCTTCCACAATCGAAATGTCGACCGCCAACGAAACCCCGGCGGTAATCGACGTCTCGCCCGGTGTCATACTGCCGCCATGGGGTTCGTCTATGAGGGGCCGGAAAACATCCAGAATGGGTCGCAGTGAGACCGCATCAGGGTGCGTGGCGACCAGACGGAGCAGTCCACACTCCGTGGGCAAGGCCGCCGACGGATGGGGCGTGGTGCCCCAATCGATGACGAACGGAAAAACGCCGCCGGCGGGGAGGGCCGTTGGATCGCTCAGGCGCCAGCGAAGGATGATGTGGTCCGGTCGGGCTCGGCTCATCGATCTCACGGGGCCTAGTCGAACCACATCTTGGAGTGCGGCCCGCATGGACCCTGGGTCTGGATGGCGATAGGCCCAAGTCACCAACCGAGCATCCGTCAGATCGTCAATCAGGAACGGCCTTGCCCCCCCCGGGATCGGGCTGGTCAGGGTCGGGACCGATGATCTCCAGATAGAGGCCGGTCCCCAGACCTATCAGCGCGTTCCGGGTGCCCCATCCAGGGTGTGCTCCCCCTGGGACCGGGCGCGTACCCAGGCGTAGCGCCAGCGCCTCGACGGAGGCAAACAAATCGGGCGTGGCGTAGACCAGATGGTCGAGCCCCCGCTTCATCAACATCCTTCTAGCGGCACCCCGGACACTGTCCGTAGAGCACGAGCTCGTGAGCGTCGACCAAGAAGCCGGCCGGGGCGAGTCGCTCCACGTCCTCGGGACACGCGGCGATATCGAACGCCAAGGCACAGTCGCGACAGACGAAGTGGTGATGGTGAGGCTTGCCACAGCGTTCGTAGCGGACCAGGGCGCCGGGCAACTCGACGGAGTGCAGCCACCCTTCGTCCGAGAGGGACTTGATGTTGCGGTAGACCGTCGCGACGCCAAGAGATGGTACGAGGGCCCGGCCCGCCGCAAGGACCTCGTCGGTGCTCAGCGGACGTCGTTCACGCGTGAAGATCTCACGTATTGCTCGCCGCTGTCGGGTGTCGCGCTCCACTCGAGTGTCCACTCCGTTGAAGAAATCGGTTCCCTTTAAAAAATCGGTAGGTATGCTCTTGATAATCGGTTATCGTTTAACGATCATCAAGCCTGGGAGTCGGAAGGATCCTAGACACCTTGAGCCAGAGCAACGTGGAAGCAGGAACGATCTGGAAGAAAAGTAGCGACTCACCGGCCGTCCCGGCCGGGGGTGCCGTCTCCGGTTGGTCGGGCGTGCTTCCGGCGATCTGTGCCGTGCATTGCCTGGCGATGCCGATCCTCGCTTCCACGCTTCCGTTCTTTGCTGCGACCCACGCGTGGGAGGCGTGGCTTCTGGGCGTTTCTGCTCTGCTCGCGACGGCCACGCTGGCATCCTCCTGGCGTCTGCACAAACGGTCCGCCGTCTGGGTTGTGGCCGGTTTGGGATTCGCGATTTGGGTCGGAGCTCTGGCCGGATGGCTGGGTCCCCTGCCCGAGGGCCTAATGTCTCCCGTGGGGGGCGCGCTCGTGGCGATTGCCCTGTTCTGGAACGGGCATCTGAGACATCAGTCCGTGTGCGGGTCCTGTCCCTGTCCAGCGCACCTGGCGTAAGCCCGGGTTCCGGCGGCTGTAGGCCCGTTCTCGCCCAGTAGCCGGACTCCGCGCATCGGGCCGCGCCCGCCACCACCGGTCCTTGTCAACCGGCGTTTCGGCCGAGTATGATACGACGCCTTGAGTGGCTCGAAGCGCTAGTCTCGGACGCATGCAGCCTAGGAGGAAAGATGAGGGCAGCACGATGGGTCTTTTTTGCATCCGTGACTCCTTTCATCGCTGCCTGCGGCGTAGCGGTACAATCCGGGGCTCTTTTTTCACGCGGCTGGGAGCCGGATCGGCTGACGACCTTCACGTGGCACGACGACATGGAGCACGTCAGCGGCGACTCCCGCCTCGAGGACAATACGTTCTTCCACGCACGGCTTCGAGAGGCCGTCGAGTGGGAGCTCAACTTGAGGGGCATCCGCTACGGCGAATCCGATGCGTCCCTCCTCGTCCGCCACCATATGTCTCTAGCAGACCACGAGACAGAACTCGAGGTCGTCAGTGACGCGGACCTCGTCGGCCCCGAATTCGTGTCCTACGAGGGTGGCTCCGTCGTGATACATATGGAGGACGTGAGCACCGGGGAGGACGTGTGGTTCGCCTGGGCTCAAGCCAACATCGAGTCGGCCTTTAATAGCCCGGGAGCCATGAGGAACTGGGCCTACAGGCTGGTCGGCGAGCTGTTCAAGGAGTGGGACGTCCCGCCGCGGGTGGCTGCGAACTAAGCTTTCGGCGAGGCTCGTGCCCGCCGACTCACTCACCGTTGAATCCGAACACAATAACCGCGAAGGGTGTCCCAGCTAGGAGTGCGCAAACCGATTGTGCGCTCTGGGAATCGCTCTCCATCTAGTTCTGATAAAGATCTTGTTCTTGAAAAAGATACGGATGCACAACGTAGGTGTACGATCGTCGTTGTTGTTGGTCGGGCTTACCGCAGCTTTGGCTCTTTCGAATCCAGTTTCGACGGCTGCCCAATCCGGTTCGTCCGGACTTTCCTCGGACGCGAATCTGAACCCACCACCACCGATGGCGCCGGCCTCGATCGCGCGTACGGATCAGGGACGAGCTACGGTTCGTGCGATCAAGCTTACCGAGCCGCTGAACTTGGACGGCGTCTTGGACGAAGCGGTGTATGAGGCCAACCTGCCGATCGACGGATTTATCCAAAATCTTCCTTTGGAAGGCCAGCCCGTGTCAGAGAGGACCGAGGCGTGGGTCCTGTACGACGACGAAAACATCTACTTGGTATGCCGCTGCTGGGACTCCGCGCCGCCCGAGGACTGGGTCGCCAACGAGATGCGTCGCGACGCGCAGGGGGTGAGGGAGAACGATTTGTTCGGTGCGCTCTTCGACACGTTTCACGACCGCCGCAACGGGTTCAACTTCTATACCAATGTGCTTGCGGCACGTGCGGATCAGTTGATCACCGATGAGGGGAGGCCGAACCGTGATTGGAACCCGGTCTGGTCTGTACGAACCGGCCGGTTCGAGGGTGGCTGGACCGCAGAAATGGCGATTCCGTTCAAGTCGCTCCGGTATCGGTCCGGAGAGGATCAGACTTGGGGGATCCAGATTCGGCGCGGCATTCGACGTAAGAACGAGTTCGCTCATGTGGCTTTCGTCCCGGCTTCGGCGGGCGGCGGGCCGGCCATTACACGCGTGTCCGCGGCGGCGGACCTTGTCAGCTTGGATCTTCCTCCGGCAGGAAAGAACATCGAAATCAAGCCGTATGGTACCACGAGTCTGAAGACCGATCTCACCCTGGCTGAGCCCGCGTCGAATGATGTCGCCGGAGACTGGGGGGGGGATCTCAAGTACGGGATCACCGCCAACGTTACGGCCGACCTGACGTACAACACCGACTTCGCACAGGTCGAGGTGGACGAACGACAAGTAAACCTGACGCGTTTCAGCCTCTCCTTTCCCGAGAAGCGGGAGTTTTTTCTCGAGGGCCAAGGGCTGTTCGACTTCGGGAGGGGTGGCCGCGGCGGAGGCGGGGGTGGATTTGGAGGTGGCGGGGGTGGTTTTGGAGGAGGAGGGGCCGCGCCCACCGTTTTCTACTCTCGACGGATTGGGCTGAGTGGCAGTGACGCGGTTCCCATCCTCGCTGGCGGCCGGGTTACCGGAAAGGAGGGCCGGTTCTCTTTCGGGGCCATGAACCTCCAGACCGACCGCGTCGAGGGCGTCGTTCCTGAGACCAACTTCGCGGTCGTGCGGGTAAAGCGGGACATCTTTCGACGGAGCAGTATCGGCGCGCTCTTCACCAATCGGTCCAAGTCCACACAAGCAGACGGGACGAACCAGGCGTACGGGGTCGATGGAAACTTCGCGTTCGGCCCGGATGTGACCTTTGGTGGTTTCTACTCCCAGTCTCAGACGCCTGGTCTGAACACGGATAACAAGAGCTATCTGGGCCGGGCCAGCTACGGGGGAGACCGGTACGGTTTGGGCGGCGAATTCCTGGTCGTCGGAGACAACTTCAATCCCGAAGTCGGCCTCGTCCGTCGGGACGACTTCCGGCGGTATTCGACCAACACTCGGTTCAGCCCACGCCCACGAGGCATCGAGTCGATCCGCCAATTCAGATTGACCGGCGGCTATGAGCGCATCGAAGGCCTAAACTCCGGGGTGCTCGAGACCGAGGTCTGGACCACCGGTTTCAACATCGAGTTCGAGAGTAGCGACCAAGCCGGAGTGCGGGGCGGCTTCAACTTCGAACGACTCGACGAGCCACTGCAGGTTTCTAGTGCGGTTTCGGTTCCGGCGGGCGATTACAAGTTCAACAGCGCGACGTTTCAGTACGGAATCGGCGCGCAGCGGAGGTTGTCGGGGAGCCTCTCGTTGCAGGTCGGTGAGTTCTACGACGGTACGATCACCGCCGTAGGGTTTAGCCGAGGACGCATCTCGGTGCTGAATCGATTTTCGGTGGAGCCCAGCGTTTCGTACAACGACGTGAAGCTGCCAGCCGGTGACTTCACGACCACGGTGGTGGGCTTACGCGCCGACTACGCGTTCACACCGCTGATGTTCGCGGGAGGGCTGATCCAGTACGATTCCGACAGCGACTCGTTCGGCAGCAACCTGCGGTTTCGATGGGAGTACGCTCCCGGCAGCGAGTTCTTTGCGGTCTACACCGATGCGCGGACCACCTTGGGGAGTGGGTACCCTGAGCTCGAAAACAGGGCCTTCGTTCTCAAGATCAATAGGCTTTTCCGGATGTAGAGGCCCGCTTTCGGGCCTGGGGCTCCGAGGACTTGCCACCTCGCGTGGCTGGCCCGTATTCTAGATCATGTGGGGCATGAGCCAACGCGACCCACTGTACTTCTTCAACAACCTTCTAGCCCGGAGGGCCCCGCATGAAGGTGAGTGTATCGGTTGTTTGGGGGGCCGCTCTACTTCTGACGGTGGGCGCCGTCACCGGGGTGCGAGCCCAGACGCCTACGACCTTCATCGTCGAGAGTCCTACGATGGGCACCGGCAAGTTCATGCCCCGGGACTATTCTCCGGACGGGAAAAACCTCTCTCCCCCACTCACGTGGAGAGGCGTTCCCGAGGGGACCCGCCAAGTCGCAGTGATTTCGCAGGACTATGGCGCGGGGCGTCCGCCACCGTGGGTGCATTGGATCATCTACAACATTCCAGGCACCGCTGCGGGGCTCCCGGAGGGTATTCCGTTTGACCCGGATCATCCAATGCCCGCCCAAGTTGCGGGGGCAGTCCAGGGGAACAATGGGTGGGGTCTGCCCGCCTATCGTGGTCCGGCGCCCCCCGTCGGCAGCGTGCACCACTACCACTTTGCCGTGTTCGCACTCGATGCGGCACTCGACTTGCCGCCTGGGCTCGACCGGAGCGAATTGCTCCAAGCGATCGAGGGGCACGTGATCGGCCAAGGCGATATGGTTACGCTGTACGAGAGGCAGCCCATGAACGAATTGGCCACTCGATGAAAGTTGGCGCACGGATCGCGGGAGAAGACGTCCGCGCCCGAGCTTCTTAGGCAAAGCGACTTTGGAGGGTTCATGACCGATCCGAAAGGCCGGCGCCCGGCCATCTCGCGGAGGGATCTACTCCGAACGGCGGGAGTGGCGGGAGCGGCGGCGCTTATTCCAGACGCGGTGGGGGCCGTAACCGAAGAGGCGCCGCCAGCGGGGCCCCAACCTTCTACGACCGGGGAAGAACGGGTGGGCCATCCGGTGGCATCCGGGAGACCACTACTCGCCGGTCCTCTGACGAATCTGACCGCCCGTGAGACGGAGGTGCTCAGCGCGATGGTCGATCGGCTGATCCCCACGGACGAGTTGGGCTCCGGTGCTCTCGACGCAGGTGTGCTTCGGTTCATCGACCGAGCGTTGAGCGAAGCGGAGTCCGGGGCGGCCGAGGCGTATCGTTCTGGCCTGGCGGCTCTCGACGCCTACAGCCAATACACACGAGGAGGCCCGTTCGTCGACCTCTCGACGATCGATCAGGATTCCGTGCTCATCGACGTCCAGACCGGAGCGGCGACCGGTGCGGGGGCGGGCTTCGTGGGAAATTCTGGATCGTTCTTCAATTTGGTGAAGGGCCACACGTGGCAAGGAATGTTCGGAGACCCACAGTACGGGGGCAACGTGGACTTTGCGGGATGGGACCTCATCCATTATCCAGGTGTGCGTTTGGCGGTTAGTCCCGAGGACCAGAAGAGCCTCGAAGCTGATCAGTTGGAGCCGGTACGGCTGTCGGCCTACGACCTCGGCCTGTTCGAATGACGGCCAGAATGTTGATCGTCCAGGGATCCAGGGGAGGGAACTGAGTCATGCCGACGCAGCTTCGAGAGACCGATGTCGTCATCGTGGGCATGGGAGCGGCGGGTGGCGTCGCCGCATACCCGCTCGCCGAGGCTGGGCTGAACGTGGTGGGGCTCGAGGCCGGGACTTGGCTCGACCAGCGCGACTTCGCCCCCGACGAGATCCGGAACAACTACCGTGACTGGCCCATGCTCGTGAACAAGGCCGAACTGGAGCGGCCTACCTCCCGAGCCACGTCGGCGACCGCGGCCGCCCGTGTTGCCAGCCACCCCATGATGAACGCGGTCGGTGGCACGTCGCTGCACTACTGGGCCCAAAGTTGGCGTCTCAATCCGTGGGATTTTAGCGTCGTAACCGAGACGGCGAGGCGATACGGTCCGTCCAAGATTCCGGCGGGCTCCACCGTGGAGGACTGGCCGTTCGGGTACGACGAGCTCGAGCCGTACTACGACCGGGTGGAGCGAGAGGTGGGTATCTCAGGGCAAGCCGGGAACGTGAGGGGGGATATCGATCCACGCGGGAATCGATTCGAGGGCGTTAGACAGCGCGATTTTCCGATGCCGCCTCTGCGCTGGACCGCTTTCAACGAACGCATGGCCGACGCAGCACGGTCGCTGGGGTGGAATCCGTTCCCCGGGCCGGCGGCCGTCAGTACCGAAACGTACGACAACCGCCCGGGATGTGGCTACCACGGGTTCTGCAACAAAGGTGGCTGCCCGATCAACGCGAAAAACGCCACGCACATCACCACGATCCCGAAAGCGATCGACACGGGTAACCTCAAGGTCGTCACTCGCGCCCACGTCACGAGGATCGAGGTGGGCTCGGACGGGCGTGTGACTGGCGTCAACTACGTTGTCGGAAGCAACGAGTACTTCCAGCCGGCGAGAGTCGTCTTGATCGCCTCGTACACCTACGAAAACGTGCGGATGTTACTGTTGTCGAAATCTCGCGCCTTCCCTGACGGGCTGGCGAACAAGAACGGACAGGTGGGCCGCCACTACTTCAGTCACTACACGGGCGCGAGCGTAAGCGCACTGTTTCCGTACGATCTCAAGGCGTGGTACGGTCTGCCGGCCCAGGGCGTGGCGATTGATGATTGGGCGGACGACAACTTCGACCACTCCGATCAGGATTTCATCGGGGGTGGAAACCTCTGGGCGATGTCGGATCGCCGACCGATTTCAGCCGCGAGCATGAATACGTATGGCCGAGGCCGGAATTGGGGGTCCGCTTGGAAACGGTTCATCCGCGAAAACTCCGATCGAAGTCACGGCTCCTACATCCAGAAGACGACTCTGCCTTACGAGGACAACTACCTGGATCTGGATCCCGAGGTGACGGATCCTCTGGGTTTTCCGGTCATCCGCATCACAGGCCGGTATATGGACAACGAGACCAGAATCGGCGAGTTCATGCAGGATCGCATGGAGGAGTGGTATCGTGAGGCCGGAGCCGTGGAGGTCAACCGGGGTGGAACAGGCAACGCGATGGGCGCTTCCACGCACGCGTACGGGGGCACGCGCATGGGCGACGACCCCGAGACCAACGTGGTCGATCGCTGGGGGTTCTCGCACGAAGTGCCGAACCTGGGCGTTTTGGGGGCCTCCGTGATGGGGACAAGCGGAGCGCGTAATCCCACGCTTACGGGCCAGGCACTCTCGTGGAGGACGGCGGAGCATCTGGTCGACAGCTGGCGGGACATCGCCGAGTAGAGGAACCCCGCGAGTAAGGTGCAGTCCCCAGATGAGTGCCCAGAAACTGGGCGCCCTCAGCGCAAGACCTACGGCGTGACGTTCACCCTGACGTACCCGTTGGTCCAGCAGCACTGGTCCTGCGTTCCGCTATCGTCCGCGTCGAAGTTGTCCACCTGTGCTAGCATGAGATACTCGCCCGGCACGGAGAACGAAGCGATCACCCTGGCCGCGCCGTGCCCCTCCGCAAGCATGATGACCTCGGGCCCGGGCGGGGGACGACGTGCACCACCAGCTCCGGCGCCGGAATTCGCCCCTGTCTCGGGTCCCGGGTTCGACATGTGCCTCGTATATCGCACCGGTCCGGGACCCTGGAGTTGGGACCACACCACGCGAAGGGGAATCCCCACCATCCGTGCATCGTTCAAATCCCTCTCCGAGGGGTCCGTCGCGTTGACCGAGAGGGTGAGGGGAGATCCTGCGGAGACGGTCTCCGTAGGTTCCGCCCAGATACCCGGAGGTCCCCGGCCCACGTCAGACTGCGAGTCGAAAGAAACGCTCGGGGTGACACTACCGTGAGGGCGGGGATACCAGTCCAATTGGTAGGCCACGGCACCGATTCGGCCGGGTACCTTGGTCGTGTGACCGAACTCCGTGGTAAGCGTCCACCAGACGTCGGCGTCCCTCATTTCCGCCGGGACGGTCACACTCCAGACCCCCCGGCGCCGTCCGGAGAAAAAAACCGTGGGCTGCACCCCGTCGAACTCGGGATTATCGAGGAAATTGTTTTCCCCAAGAGGTATGTACAGCGTGTCCAGGTTCGTATTGACGTACCCGAACGAGAGGCTGAAAGTCCCGTCGTCGTTCGCGTACCAGCCCTCATAAAATGGGGCGAGCGTGTTGTTATTGGGAGAGATCGGCTGCATGGGCCAGCGGCCATCGGACGCATCAGGCACCACCACCTGGGCCTCGAGCATCGCTGGTCCGGCCAGAATACTGGAAAGCAGCAGCGAGACAGCCGTTCCGCCCACGGTCTTACTGAAGTGACGCATCATCCACTCCTTCCTCATGCTCGAATGTCGTATCGAAGGCGGGAATAATAGCGACAATGGGGATCGAAGGAGCCGCGACTTCTACAAATCATTCTTCGACCCCCATTGGTAAAGGTCCAACACGGAGCGCCATCTGGGCGACTACTGCAAGGCGGCGATCCTTTGCTCTTCCTCTTCCTTCCGTTCCTCGGCGAGATCTTCGTAGCCTTCCTCATCGAGGTGAGTCACGGCGATCCAGAAATGGGACATCTCGTCCGCGGTCCGCTGTCCGTAGTCGACCCACTGGTCCGGATCCGGGTTGTTGGGGTTGGCGGACGTGTTGTCGAACCACTGCTTCATGATGAGGACCGCGCCGGTCGGAACCAAAGGCGCCGCGTCATCCTCAAAAATGTGGCTCTGGTGCCAAGTGGCGCTCCAGTTGGAGATCATGCCGACGATCTCGGTCTCGCCGGTCTCCGGATAGAAAATCTCCAGGGAGGCAGCCCGCAAACGCAGATGCCCGTGCGGCTGGAAGCTGTCGATGCGGACCGGATGGTCGAACGAGCGCATGCCTTGGGTCATGAACCCCGTGTTCGGCGGCAGGAGGAGTTCACGCTGACCCTCCATGAAGTTATAGCTGACCAAGTCCTGCTTGTACTCGTACTCGTAGTCGGCCGGGTGGAGCCAGATGCCCAGGTCCACGACGTTGTCCTCAATGATCGAATTCGCGGCCGTCATGCCGAGCCCACCTGGGTACATGTGGATGCTCCACGCAATGTAGGTGTCCGCGGGCATCACTCGGCACACGCCGTCGGGAATAATTTCACCCAGCTTGCCCATGGCGTACTCCGTCGCCCGGTCCCCAGTCCCTTGGAAGCTCCCGTCTTCCTGCAGGAGCTGGAAGGTTGAGTTGGCGTGGTGAACCACCGTCACGGCGTTTCCACGGGGCTTCACCTGAAGGGCCTTGATGCAGCGGTCCTGCCCCTCAGGCAGGCCTTGCATCCGGACGATCGGACGGTGCCACAAGTCGAGGCCGGCGGCGGGCACGTCGATCGGTGTCGAGGGCGCGAGGATGTCCGGCGGACCGAACTGCTCGGCCAGCGACCATTCATCCGTTGCCCGTAGATTGGCCGGCGGTGGCATGTCGTCCGGATCGCCCAAAGGCGCTCCCTGGTCTACCCAGGCAACGACGGTGTTGATGTCTTCTTGGGACAGACGCCAGTCCTCTTTCAGGTCCTGGATGCCGACATTTTCGTCGTAGTAGTACGGCGGCATCACGCGGTTCGCCACGTGTTCCTTGATGAGAGGCGCATACAACTTGACGTCCTCGAAAGTCACCAACTCCATGGGCCCGATTCCGCCTTCTCGGTGGCAGACCTGGCAGTTCTCCTGGATGATCGTCGCCACGTCTGCGGCGTAGGTGACTTCTGCGTCATTCTGCGAAGCGAAGCTGACCTGGCCTTGTGCCGCACTTTGGAGCGTGAAGGTCGCGACGAGCGCGAAGGCGGCGGCGGTCCAGAGCATCCACGAACGCGGTGGTCTGTTGGGATTCTGCGGGTCCATGACGGTCCTCTCCTTCATGAAAGTGGCGACGACTCTACCGTAAATCAATTGGAATCTAAGGTCTGATCCGAAGGGATACAATACATGCAGGGACTCACCGCCCGCGGTTTTACGGGCCTGACGCATCATCCACTTCTTCCTAAATGCTCAATACCATGGCAGACCTCAACCTGGGCAAAGGTCCAACACGGAGCGCCATCTGGGCGACTACTGCAAGGCGGCGATCCTTTGCTCTTCCTCTTCCTTCCGTTCCTCGGCGAGATCTTCGTAGCCTTCCTCATCGAGGTGAGTCACGGCGATCCA
>Ga0209402_10000988_pt1 | contig 32420 bp, 21 predicted proteins | sample ArcticOcean_MG_C_3_FD_187437 | JGI IMG/M metagenome (GOLD analysis project Ga0209402, IMG submission 187437) | Marine microbial communities from western Arctic Ocean - ArcticOcean_MG_CB8_126 (SPAdes) (version 2) | ecosystem: Environmental > Aquatic > Marine > Oceanic | place: Arctic Ocean... | reverse complement strand
CCATTGTCATTCCGAAAACGCATTGTAGTCGTACTTCCACTTTGTATATCCAGTGTGTAGTCAGGGGTATCAGTTCCAATACCAACTCTACGTTCTGAGGCATCGAACACAAGACCATCAGTATCAACGACAAGAGTGTTTCCTGTAGCTGTTCCTGCGTCTTTGAATATAGTGAGAGCACCTGTCATTGTGTCTCCCTCTACGTGAACGTATCTGTTATCAAAGAAGTCTTGTAGAGAACCTGTACCAGAGAAAGCTCCACCGCCACCTGCTCCACTATCGTCATCGCTACAACTTACTTGCCCATCGGCACCCACAGTTAGTGCACCGCCATTGTCATTTCCACTACAATCGAGTCCATTAAGGAACACAGATGCACCATCTACAATCAACGATCCAGACGACTGCAATCTGTCTTGGGCATGAATCGTAGAACCAGAAATTGTTCCGATAACCTCTAGGTCATCATCAAAGATAAAAGAAGCTAGTGTTCTATTGTATGTAAGTCTTTTATTAAGTGAGCCACCAAACTGCAAGTACAAGTCTGCACTGCTATCCGTGTCATCGATAACTTGGAATGCCTCTGTATTTACAATAAGAGTAGGTGCCCAGCTACTTGCAGCAAAAATATGCGGAACAGGGCCTATCATTCCCACCGCCAGAATGGCAAGAATACTGAGGGCCTGAAGGTAGTTTTTTGTTTTTGTGTAGGGCATGTATGGCTTTTTTGGGTTTCATATTATTATACCAAAAAAACACATTTTTGTGAGGAGCGATGGTGTTGTTAAATATTACAACAGTGGTGTAATAGTATTTGTGATTTTGCCTAAGATTAGAGGAAAGTGGCTTGCCGACCGAAGCCGCAGCGAATTTGTCGCTAAACAATAAGGCAATTGCAAAAGTCTACGGACGACAACCAACGCTGCGCGTAGATAGGTCATCTATTTTTTTGAATGTGAATTGAGTATTACTACTAAAAATGTTATAATATATAGATGGCAAAACACTCAAATAATTACGGCTCACAGTTCTTACACGAACAACAGGGTACTTTGCATACAAGTACACCAGTAGAGCGTGCTAACCAAAAAGCAGAAGAATCAAGCCAAAAACCTACTCAAAAAATTGCCAGCTTTCTTGCAAGATATAAACATGTGCTACAACCACAAGCTACAAAGCAAGAATTAGACACAACTACGCAAGAGCGTAATCTACAGATGTTACTCCCTAAACTCTACGAAGAGCTTGTGATTGAATCACAAGATATTCCCTACGCAGCGTTTGAGCTAGAACAACAAATCGCCAGAAGCTTAGGACATGGCGACGTAACAATAACCGAAGAGTTTAAGGAGCGTAAAACACAAGAGATTAGAGGTAATCAACAAGAGAGTATAAAATATTGGGCAACCTATCTTACTTCACCAGATGCAGATTATCCCGATTACGCAAAATACTGGGCATTTACTGGTATGCAAACCATGGGTAAACTTGTAAAAAAAGAACAAGAAGATGGTTCAGAAAAGGTGTATTTTGCTAAACGTACCAAAGATACTGTTGCTCCGTACTCTGTATGCAATGCAGCCGCTTTAGCAAAAAGCATTAGTGCACTAGATGTCTACCTACAGGAACAAGATCGTCGTAAAAAACTAAGTAAAGCAAAGCGCAAACAAGACAGTTTACAGCTAGAAAATACCAGTACTCAATTAACAGATACAGAATTTACACAACTCATTGCTACTAAAAGCTTTAGTGCTATCTACGCTCAATTCTTAAAAGAATTACCAGAATACACCGAAGAAGGCTTAGAAAATATTCAAGGGGAATGGATTCAGTACAAGCAGAATAGTGATGCTGCACGACTAGTAGAGTCACTCAAGGGGTACCCCTTAGAATGGTGTACTGCCAATCAACAAACAGCACAAGGTCAATTACAAGGTGGTGATTTTTACGTGTACTACAGTCAAAATAGCCAAGGAGAACATAAGATTCCACGGGTAGCGATACGTATGGAGCAAGATAACATTGCTGAAGTACGTGGCATTGCTGCTTCGCAAGAGGTTGACCCGTACATTACTCCTGTTATTCAAACAAAAATGCAAGAGTTTGGTACAGAAGGTAAGCAATACCAAAAGAAAGCGAGTGATATGCAGCAGATGACAGTACTTATGAAAAAACAGGAACATAATGAACAATTAAACGCACAAGAACTACGATTTTTATATGAACTGGACAGCACTATTGAAGGATTTGGTTACAACAATAAGGATCCAAGAATTAAGGAGTTACGAGAGCAAAGAGATGCTAAAAAAGATGTTTTAACAGTATTTGATTGCACCCAAGATCAAGTGGCCACTAGTGGTACAGAAATTACTACACAGACCAAAGTATACATTGGGGCAATAAACAAAGAGGCTTTACAATACATTCAACAGTTTAGTATTGACTATGCGTACACTAGCTTCCCCGAGACACCGATTGCATTGCAAAACCTAACAATTGGCACATTAAGTTCCGAGGAGCTTTTATGTACCCTTAAACAGGCAAAGGATGCTTGTGATATTAATATATTAGGTTATGCCCAAAGCATGCTTGATAACAGGTCAGAGTTTCAAGAGCCAACCCAAAGCCGCTTTGAATCTTTAGATAATAAAGGTGAAACACTGAATCTTGTTACACTACAGGTAAAAGATCTTGGTTTTAGTTCAGATCCAACAACGGTGGAGTTGTTTGCAAAAGCCACTGAGCTTGGACTAGAATTATGCCCTAAAGAAACAGCCGCTTATCTACGCTTACAAGATACAAATCAACCACGTGATGATTGGTACTATATTGCATCACAAACAGTACCGGACTCCGATGGCCGTCCGCGCGTGTTCGACTGCGAGCACGATGCGGGTGGCCTGTGGCTCCGCGGCCATTGGACGGAGCCTGGCGATCATTGGCGTCTCTCGGATCGCGTCGTGTTTCGGTTCAGCAAGTCAGACTCTGATACTTAGTACTTAGACACTTTTTTGAGACTTAGACACTTTGACTCTTCCACGCAGCGGTCGCTACATTTTTGTTTTTGCTTCTCATAATGCATGTAGGGTATTGTATAGACAGCTGCGTGTTATTCATCGGTTACGGCTGATGAACACAATGTGCATGGTTATTTCCGTATCGGTAGTTGGTTATGACTGACTATGAGTAGTGATAACGATGAAAAAAGAATGACTTGGTGCTTATGTTTTACGCTAAAATATGCTTGGAACGATTGTTCGAGTAAATCAAGCCAATGTTTTTCAATCCTTGCTCCCAACGTATATCTTGCTCCTTTTGGCATATGAATAACAGTACTCAGCCACAACAAGTATCCTTGTTTGACTCTATGGACAATAGAAGTGGAGCTGGAAGAAAATTGAGAGAGAGATAGATTGCCTATCTCAAATGAGATGAACTTTTGAATATCACGAACCGAGTACGAAGTTTTCACTTATGACAGCAGGTACAAAACTCTTCGAGGTGCCCTAGTGTAATGCATGGCGGAGAGAGGGGGATTCGAACCCCCGAGACCCTTGCGGGCCTGACGGTTTTCAAGACCGTTGCATTCGACCACTCTGCCATCTCTCCGTGACCTATTGTAAAGACTCTGTGGGTTTACGCACAGTCAAAAAAGTAATAATTATCTCTAAAGCGCATCTCCTAGTCTCTCAATCAGATCGTTGTTGCTTGGCATTTCCTCTTTAGGACATTCTCGACCAGCCCAGTACTTACGTAGAGTATCAAGATATCCTTTCTCTGCGTTTAGTTTATCGACAAAGCTCTTGGCAGAGGCTGAGAATCGAGAGTGCTGAAGGTTATGGATCATCTCGTAGATAGCAGAGACAAATGCATCTTCGCCACCACAGACTTCGGATCGAACTTCGTCTTGAATAGCATCAGCAATAGACTCACTATCAATGCCAGCCATGACATAGAGATCTTTTGCAGGTGCGGAAGGGAAGTAGTGGTTTACACCAAGGCGACGCAGAGAGCAGGGGAGTGCAAAGTCAGCAATAATATCTGCGACTTGTGTAGCAAGTCCCCCTTCGGAGTTGTGGTCTTCTACTACGATAAGGTGACCTGTTTCTAGTCCTGCTTGGATAATAGCAGAAGCATCTATTGGCCTAATAGAAGCCACATTTAGCACACGCACAGAGAGGTCTTTGCTTATCTCATTCTGTGCAAGAGATTCAACCGCCGCAATTGCAGAGTGCACAGGAATACCAGTGGCGATAATAGTAATGTCATCTTCGGTGGTTCCTTTGCCGCGGATCAAATCAATTTTTCCATCAAATATGTAATCATTTCCGTAGAGAATTTCTCCATTAGGAGACTTGAGTTGGTCGTGTCCGTCGCGAGGGAAAAATGTGTAAACACTTTTGTGTCCTTCGCAGATTATTTCTATAGCTTTCTCTGCCATGGCAGCAGCTTGGTTACTGTCCGCTGTCATCCAAACTTCAGTGTGATCAAATGGGATGTTTAAGTAGTGACGCTCTTGGTGCGTCTCTCCATCTTCTCCAACAGAGAGGCCTGCGTGTGTGCAGTCATTAATAATTCCACAGCGAGTGTGGCCACAGTTCACATCAATCAATCGAGCGTTAGCTCTAGCCTCGTTAGTACCAAATGCTGCGAATGTATAGGTAACAGGCAAAAGACCTGTTTGGCGCATTCCTGCTGCCATCATATACATGTTCGCTTCTGCGACTCCTACGTTAATACAGCGATCTGGAAACTCTTTTCCTACCTTATCGAATCCACCAGAGCCTGCAAGGTCTGCATGCAGACACATGATGCGACTATCTACTTTCATCATGCTAAGAAGGTGAGTAGCTCCGAAATCTTTACGAGCTGCACCCTTATCTGTAGTAACAGATCGTTTGTAGCCTTTAAGATTCGGAGATAGTTCTATATCTGTCTCGATTCCTCCTGCAAATCTCTCCTGTTCTGCGTCGTAAAATGATTGATATTGACCTACAGACTCGTCAAGAGATTCTAAATCTTTGAGTGCTTTTGCGGCTTCGTCTTCGGATAGGGGACTACCGTGGAAGTTTTTACTTCCCGTGTTAGATGCTTCTTCCATCAAATCAATCCCATGGCCCATCGTAGTGTAGTAGCAGATGAATATTGGCTTACCCTTACCAACTAGCGTATCTGCTTTTTCTATGGCTGTTTTTACTTGGGCGGGGTTGTTTCCGTTTTGCACTTCGATAACATTCCATCCAGAGGCAGCGGCAATAGCTGCAAAGTCTGCTGCAACTGTTTTAGTTGGCATCCCAGACAGCTGAATGTCATTCCAGTCTCCATGCACAATAAGATTATCTAACCCTAAGTGTGCGGCGAGACGGAATGCTTCTTGCACTTGCCCTTCTTGGCTATCACCATCAGCAAGGAGTACATCAACTTTGCCAGGCTTCTTTTGGTATTTTAGTCCGAATGCAGTTCCAAGTCCGTGGCTTACACCTTTTCCAAGAGGACCTGTTCCAAATGGAATGTCTCCGAGGCCTGCTTCGATGTGACCAGGAAGCCCAGAAGGAGTTCTGAATGTATCAATAATGCTCTGAGGACTAGATAGCCTCTCATCTCCTTTATCTCTACCAAACAAATAGATCAATCCATAGGCAAGGACACTCAAGTGCCCTGGGCTTATACGAAGTGGCTGATCTTCTACGGGGCTTCGCATCTTGTAGATCCAGTAACCAAGAGTAAATGCGGATAGGGGGCCACCGGGGTGACCAGACTTATGCGTTAGAGGAGCCATCACGGCAAGGTGCCGTAGAATGGTGTGGGCTATTTCGTATTGAGAGACCTCATCGTCACTAAGCGTTGACGCGTCATCAGGACCAATCCAATGTCGGTCTCCAGGGTTTGCAGCACTTGCAACGCGCTGCAGAGACATGGGCACTTCGTGTGGATCTTTACCGTTGAATGTAGATGCGTCTGGACGAGTCATTTCTCAGAGTGTAAAGAGGAAAACGGAAAACGGAAAGAGTATATTCGATTGGATTGTAATCTATTTTCCACTCTCCACTTTCCACTTTCCTATAAAACTTAAGAGGGGAGCGTAGCGAGGAAGTGAAAATTCACTGGAGACATTAAGTGTTCAGCCCAATTTAAAGCCAATTAGCCGTTTAAGTAGAGAATTTTGGCGCTGTACCAGTCCCCTATTATTTGTTAAATTTTGTATACATCAATTTGTACGTAAATTTAAGGACTTTGCAACCCCTATACCCTTGGAGGCCCATGATGAAAAGACTAGTATATGCCAACTATGAAACGACGAACAACCAACCGTAAACAGTTCCCACTTATGGGAATAAACATCTCGGCAATAGTGATGCTAAGCTTGCTGATGCTCGCAGTCTAAGATGGGTAATCGGGGAGGTAGTATTAATAGAACCCAGTGCTGATGTACCCGTCAGTGGGAGGTTGTATTAGTGTCAATTAATTCACAGGTTAATCGAGTTTCATACCTTATAAACAAATTACATAAATCCTGCATCATCCCTTCTCAACCTGCTAAACCTGCTCAACTTTCTAAACCTATTTCTCAATAATCAACATCCTCTTCGGTCCGTTGCGGATCTCCTCTTTTACGCCAGTCCAGTCGTGGATAGCATTGATGAGTGTTTTGTGTTTGTACTTGTAGCCCAGTCCCCTTTTGGTGCCTGGGTCGTTGGTTATAAAGTGCCTCCAGTTGTATCCGGTAATAACGAGCATGTGATACCGAGGACCTTGCCCAGAAAAGTAGGGGTTACCGAGGTCACGACCTGCAGCAGGGACGATGACAGGGTTTCCTTTTGCAATTTCATGCATGATAGATTCGCGTGTCACATCATCACTAATACGCGCTTGGTATCCGTAGTAGTCCTTAGCGATGGTAGCGAGTTCATCCAATGATACGTCATACTTGTAACGGTTAGATTCTTCCCAGTTGGTGAGTTGTAGTATTTCTCTGTTTGCTTGGTCTGGTGTAAGTGTAGATCCACGCAGAAAGTAATCCACCATAATTAGTGACGCCTCTTCGCATGCTTCTTGGTATGGATTATCCCAGTTGGCGTGTGGTGCTTGAGAAGTAAATGGCACAGTAATATAGGCCTTACTTGGTAGGGTGATTTCTTTAATTTCTCCAGATTCTGGTACAGGATCTGCATCATGCTCAAAATTTACCTTCGCTTCTGATGAAGGCTCCAGTTCCACTGTAATGGTAGAAGCGGTGCATCCTGTAAGGAATACGGCCGATAGAAGTCCTACCCAAATACGCATAGATGTAAGATTTCTTACACGCTACCTGTTTTAAGCTTAAAATCCAGTGAATTGTACTCTATAATACGGATAATTTCTCCCAAAAAACACTCATGAAACTGTTTATAGACACCGCAAATATGGCTCAAGTAAAGGAGATAGCATCATGGGGAATTTTAGATGGAGTCACAACAAACCCTAGCCTTGTTGCTAAAGAAGAGGACGCGGATTTTAAAGAAACCGTTATAGAAATGTGCGGACTAGTTAACGAAGTAAGTGCACAAATTACCGCTACAGAATTTGAAGAAATGAAAAAGCAAGCTGATGAATACAGTAGCTGGCACAAGAATGTCGTGGTGAAGGTACCGATGACAGTCGAGGGGCTAAAGACATTAAACTACTGTAGCTCAAAAGGAATTCATACGAACACCACACTTGTGTTCTCTGTACCACAGGCAATCATGGCGGCAAAGTCTGGTGCCACGATGATCAGTCCATTTGTTGGTCGCCTTGATGACATTGGAATGGATGGAATGGATTTGATCGCTGATATTATGGAGGCATGGAGCCACTACAAATTTGAGACACAAGTCCTTGTTGCATCAGTCAGAAATCTAGAACACGTAACTCGTGCTGCTACACTAGGCGCACATATTTCTACTATTTCGTATAAAGTATTCCAAGAACTTCCACAGCATGAACTAACGGATAAAGGTCTAAAGAAATTTATGGAAGACTGGGAGTCCGTTCAAAATCGATAATGTCTATCAATCAACTTGGAGTCGTCGGCCTTGGAACTATGGGTGCAAACCTTGCACGCAATGCCGCTCGCAATGGAGCTAAGGTTGCTGTATTTAATCGCACGACTGAGGTGATGCACGACTTTATTAAGGAGTATGGAAAAGAGGGGATGTTTGTACCATGTAAATCGTATGAAGAATTAATCCGATCTCTGGATGGCCCAAGGGCTATCTTGCTAATGGTGAAAGCTGGCCCTGCTGTGGACGCCGTTATTGGAGACCTTCTTCCACTTCTCGAAAAAGGTGACATCATTATTGATGGAGGAAACAGTCACTACCCAGATACAGAACGAAGAGTTGCAGAACTTGGCCTACAGGGGATTCGCTTTATTGGCATGGGAGTGAGTGGTGGAGAAGAAGGTGCTTTGTTAGGTCCTAGTATGATGCCTGGTGGAGATAAGAGTGCGTGGAAAGAAATGCAGCCACTCCTCGAAAATATGGCAGCTGATGACGGCCTAGGTGGAAAATGTGTCTCTTATATAGGAGAGGGTGGCGCCGGACACTTTGTAAAGATGGTCCACAATGGTATCGAGTATGGAATCATGCAGCTTATCACAGAGAGCTATGATGTTTTAAGGAACGTGGGTGGATATACAAATGCAGAACTAGCAGAAACCTTTGGTCATTGGAATGAAGGTGATGACCTGAAATCATTTTTAATAGAGATTACTTCGAAGATATTTGCAAAGGCTGATGATTTAGGATCAGGTGAATTAATTGATGTGATCCAAGACAAGGCAGGCCAAAAGGGGACTGGGAAATGGACAACAATCTCTGCATTGCACTATGGAGTTGCTATTCCAACAATTACTGCTGCTGTAGATGCACGTATTCTTTCTGGTAGTGATGACTTGAGAGAAATAAGTAGGCCATATACTCCAGACCTTGAAGAGCCAGTACCAAATAAAGAGAAGATGCGCATCATGGTGCGTAGCGCACTGCACCTCAGTACTCTCTGTGCTTACAAGCAAGGGTTCCAATTGATGAAAGTAGCCAGCGAGGAGCATAAGTGGAAATTGAATCTTGAAGAGTGCGCCCGTATCTGGCTTGGCGGATGTATCATTCGATCTGTACTGCTCAAAACGTTTACTGATGCTCTCAGTAATGAACCTACGCGAGTAGAGACAGCATCAAAGTATTTTGAAAATCAATTTGGTGGAGAGAAACAAATGTATTGGAGGCAGATACAAGAGCTTGCCGGAAGCAGAGGGATTCCTGTGCCATCATTTACTGCATCACTTAGTTATTACGATGCTATTCGTCGAGAGCGCCTTCCACAAAATCTGATACAGGCACAACGTGATTTCTTTGGTGCACATACTTATCAGCGCACAGATAAAGAAGGTACGTTTCACGCTGACTGGGAGTAGCTGCTACACTAAGCCCCATGTACGCCTCGGCAACATGCGAAAATGTTTTGGCACAACTCAAAAGTTCTCTTGAGGGAATTTCGGATAAAGAAGTCCTTTTGCGCAGAGAGCAATATGGCCTAAACGATTTTCCTATAAAAAAGAAGTCACTCGTGTTGCTGTTTATTTCACAATTTAATGATGTCATGGTGTACATCCTCTTTGTAGCGCTGGGGATATCTCTTGCTATGCCATTTTTAGAGAATGGAGGACAGCCACATGCAGAGAGCTTTTTGGACGCCGCTGTTATTGGGGCAATTATTCTTCTTAATGCCATACTTGGGTTTGTTCAAGAATATAAGGCAGAGGAATCCATAGAGATGTTACAAAAGCTTTCGTCGCCTCATGCCCGTGTACGACGTAACGGTGAAGAATTGATTATTCCCTCAAAAGAATTAGTACCAGGAGATATTGTCATCATGGAGGCGGGAGACAAGATCTCTGCGGATGCTCGTATCATTAATGAGTCCCACCTCGAAGTAAACGAGTCGAGTCTTACCGGTGAATCTCATGTAGTTGATAAAACATCAGAAGCCATAGCAGGAACAAAGAAGCTTGCCCTTTCTCAGCAGCGCAACATGATATTCTCAGGAACTCTTGTCACAAGTGGATATGCAGAGTGCGTCGTTACAGCCATAGGACTAACTACTGAGATAGGAAAGATTGCGAAGCTTGTATCAGAAACAGATTTTCCAGAGACACCACTTCAAAAACGCATGGCGCAGCTTGGGTCTATGCTTGGTGCGGTTGTACTAGGTCTTTGCATGATTGTGTTTGCTGTAGGCATATATGAATCTATGCCCTTTGTAGAAATCCTTCTCATTGCGGTCAGCCTTGCGGTATCTGCAGTTCCAGAGGGGCTGCCTGCAGTTGTTACAGTTTGTATGGCTATGGGGGTAAGGAGAATGGCAAAGAAGAATGCACTTGTTCGTAGACTAGAAGCATTAGAGGCTCTTGGAAGCGTCACAGTAATTTGTGCGGACAAAACAGGGACCATCACACAGAATAAAATGTCAGTGGTACGGACGTGGCTTAATTCTGATGCCTATGATGAAAAGCTTCTTGGTCAAATAGCTTCCTCTTGTAACAGAGCGCAACTTCCAAATATCGGTGACCCTACAGAGGTTGGATTATTGGAATTTGCTAAAAAACAAGACAGCGAACGTCTTCCTATAGATGATGAAGAGGTACCATTTAGTTCGGAGGTGAAATACATGCAAACTCGTCATGGAGAGAGGGTATTTCTCAAAGGTGCTCCCGAGACGATTTTTTCGATGTCTATAGATGAAACTGAAGCAATACTTAAGACAACAGAAGAGCTTGCCTCCAAAGGGCTACGCGTACTTGCATGTGCAGAAAAAAAAGATGGTGTAGTACATTTTGTTGGATTGATTGCTATGGAAGATCCACCAAGAGAAACTGCAAAGGAGTCGATACTTGAAGCAAATGCTGCTGGGATCCGTACGATTATGATCACTGGTGATAATCCTAAAACAGCGCTTGCTATAGCACAGGCAGTCGGTATTGAGGGTGATGTCATGCACGGGGCAGAATTGGATTCTCTAAGTGCAGAGGAACTTTCTGCAGCACTGGAACATATAGGTATTTTTGCTCGTGTCTCTCCAGAACATAAACTGAAGATACTCGATGCATTGCAGAAGAATAATGAAATTGTTGCTATGACAGGAGATGGAGTAAATGATGCGCCCGCTCTTAAGGGGGCACACGTAGGTGTTGCCATGGGTAAGGTAGGCACTGAGGTTGCGAGAGAAGCTTCGAGTATCGTTTTAGCGGATGACCACTACGCAACAATTGTTACAGCTATACGAGAAGGACGTCGCATCTACGATAATATAAAAAAATTCGTTATGTTCCTGCTTCGTGCAAACTTTGACGAGTTACTCTTTATTACGACAGTGCTCCTTCTCGGGATGCCACTGCCATATCTACCGGTTCATATCCTATGGATTAACCTTATGACAGATGGGCTACCAGCATTAGCACTGGGTATGGAGCCAGCAGAAAAAGACATTATGCAGCGCAAGCCGCGCGATGCAGACGAGCATCTTCTTGCAGGGCAGGGTGGTCGTCTTATGTTCTCTGCTTTCTTTGCCTTTGCCATCGCATTTCTGTTTTACCTCTGGCAATTAAGCAGTGGTATTCCACTAGATGAAGCACGTACAACAACACTTACTCTCGCAATACTATTTGAGTTACTACTCGCACACTCTGTTCGTAGTGAAAAGCCACTGTGGGAAATTGGATTCTTTACTAACAAGTGGATTCTATGGGGAACAGCTATTCCGTTTGTGTTCCAGTTGATTCTTCTCTTTACACCACTCAGAGATTTCTTTCATCTTACCAGTATTACCGTTGTTGAATGGCTAGAGATTGCAGTGCTTTCTCTCGGGGCGTTTGCAGTATTCGAATTAATGAAATTAATACCAGAAAGAAATAAAGCGTAGATGTCTATTCCATTCATCTGCATTATCCCTCAAGCTAGGAGTATGAAACCTCGCACGTATAAAACCATAATGTTGGGATATGTCATTGGCCCACTGGTGGCACTTGTCGTCGCAGTGGTGATGATGTGGAATAGTTTTATCTTTATAGAAGATGTGGCTCTCTTCCTCGTGTTCCATACTTTAGGAATGCTTGGAGTGACAGTCGGCTTTCATCGACTGCTCACTCACGATGGATTTAAAACGTTTGCTCCCATCCGATTATTTTTTGTTCTCTGTGGATGCATGGCTCTTGAGGGAAAACCACTCGAATGGGTATCGACACACATCAAACACCATGCACACTCCGATCACGATGATGATCCACATAGTCCACTCGCAGGCTTTTGGCATGCACATATGGGTTGGGTATTTCATCAGGATAACTTTGCTCCTCCAGAGGAATACTGTCCGCATCTTCTCGAAGACCGCGTACTCATGTTTGCGCAACGAACCTACTTTGTCTGGCCTGCACTCTCCTTCGTCATTTGCTACGCAGTTGGAGGATGGTCTGGAGTGCTGTGGGGAGGACTCGTACGCATGGCCTTTACGACACACACGACATGGTGTGTGAATTCTATTTGCCACACGTTTGGAAACCGAGACTTCGAAACAACAGATGAAAGCCGCAACAACTGGCTGGTAGGTTTGCTAGCCCTTGGAGAAGGGTGGCATAACAATCACCACGCGTTCCCCCGCAATGCTTTTCATGGAATGCGATGGTATCAGCTTGATGCATCTGGCATCATCATTCGTAATTTAGAAAGACTGGGTCTTGCTTGGGATATACAGCGTATTGGATTAGAAACTCAAGAGGCTCATCGACTTAAAGGGCTTACGATGCACGAAAATATTGCAGAGCTAAAAGTAGAACTCGGACAGTTTATTGATCAAGCCAGAGAAGAGTTGGATCAGATGATCCTAAAACTTCCTCCAAAAAAAGTTGCTGCTATGCGCTTGGCGCATGAAAAAACGATGAAGAGATATACAGAAATTCAACTCAGTCTTGCAAATCGTAGAAACATGAAACGTAAAGCAATAGAAAAGCGTTACGATGAAGCAGCACAGTTACTGGAAATTGCGAAGCGAAGAATGAAGATAGTTACGGCGTAAATTGATTTCTTTATTTGTAATCATATGGTGTCTAGTCTATAGCAAACTTACTATGGCGGAGAGTGAGGGATTCGAACCCTCGGACCGGTTACCCGGTCAACACATTAGCAGTGTGTCCCATTCGACCACTCTGGCAACTCTCCAACCACCTTTAGTATAGGGCAACTGTGGAGTCTTCCTCAAACGAAAGCATCACTTCCTGCAAGTCCTCAATACCATGCTCTGTAATCACATCAATTGATCCATTCTGCTCAAATGTCGCAATAAGTAGATCCATAATAGGTACACGCACTATGATGCATCCCATACTACGGAACCTTGTATCCATACCTGAAAAGATTTCTTCTTCATTACCGTATTCGTGGAATCCGTATGCGGTGTGATCTTTACCGTCTTTATAGAGGCGTAGGAAGCGTCCAGATGGGCCAAATGTCATGCGATCTCCTTTAATATGCACACTCTTTGCAGTCCAGCTCCAGTTGGGAGTCGAAGCATTATAAGATCTTCCGATGTAATACACCCATCGCCTCTGGCCGGTTACTACTTCAAAATTGATGTAACTTCCATCTTCGTGGAAGATATATCCCTCATTATTTAGGGTATCAACAATGATCTTATCATTCGCTTGAATTTTCCAATCTTCACTGGTAATTTCATGTGCAACAGGTGCAGCGGAGTTCGCTACCACTGGCGCAAGCGGAGCCGATGGGAGGCTCAAAATGAGTGCCAGGAATGTAGTGGTCAGAGTTGACATAAAGGCGACTATTGTACATAATTTAACTTGTACGTCAATGGCTTATGTAAACGCAATTGTGGCAATATATGGGCCTGAAACGGGTTATATTCTCTAATTGAAAATCTTGATAAAATATGAGTGATTTTCCACACGAATCGGTGCTCCTAGAGGAGGTGCTTGAGGCACTATCTCCGCAAGCTGATTCTCGTATTTTAGATGTAACATTAGGCCTTGGAGGACATGCATCTGCGCTCCTAAATATGGCAGGGTCATCGGCTACATTAGTCGGGCTAGATGCTGATGAAGAGAATTTACTTGAGGCACAGAGGCGACTCGAGACCCAAGTAGATCAATGTAAGTTTATCCATGCAAATTTCAGTCAGTTATCAGAATTAGATCTTGGTACATTCGATATCATTTTTGCAGATCTTGGAGTCAGTTCTCCACACTTCGATGAAGCCGATAGAGGTTTTAGCTTCAGAAAAGATGGTCCTCTGGACATGCGATTTGACCGCTCTCAAGGACATACCGCTGCAGACCTAATCCAAAAACTTTCAGAGCAAGAGCTTTCGGAAGTGTTAAGAGATTATGGACAAATTCCTCAGCATGGCAGGCTTGCAGAAGCCCTTAAGAAAAAGCTTCCTCAAACGACCTTTGAGGCATTCAGTGCTATTGAGGGTGTTGTGCAATTCAATCCCAAATCTATAGCACCACAGATGTTTCAAGCCTTACGTATAGTAGTAAATGATGAGCTAGGTGCATTAGAGACCTTGTTAGACACAGCTCCAAATATGCTTAAACCCAATGGTCGTCTAGGTATTATCGCATTTCACTCACTAGAAGATACGTTGGTGAAGAAGCGATTTCGTGAGTTATCTTCTGTAGAGAAAGATGAGACTACGGGTGCAGATATAGGAGTGGCCTCTTTTTCTTTATTGCAACGAAAAGCTATTAAACCATCCGCTGCGCAAGAAGCAGAGAATCCTCGTAGTCGTAGTGCACGGTTGCGTGTTATCAAGAAACGATGATGATTGATTTCGTAGAGACGCGGTATACCGCGTCTCTACAGATATCATTTTCGTGATATAATCTCTGCATGTTAAGAGATCTTCTTTTTCCAGAAGAAAGTCCTCGCAGGTCTTCTCTTGGACGAATGGTAAACCAGAGCACGGTATTGCTTATGGTTTCTATTGGTGCACTTATTCTTTTACTTGCTCTCCTGATTCTCTTTCATCAAAATAGTAATGCTACGAAAGGATATCTTCTAAGGAATTTAGAACGAGAACGGTCACAACTTCTTTTAGAGCAAGAGGTGTTAAATATGCAGGTTGCGAAGGCTCAGGCGATGGAAAAGATCGAAAATGATCGTCAAGTACAAACCATGATTCCGGTAAAAAACCCTCGTTATACGAGTAATGAGGCTCCTGTAGAATCTCAAAACCCTGTAAATCTCTAGGTTTAGTCTTAAATTACCCTATAGGCCAATATAGTAAAAAATGGTATAATAGAAGGAATAAATATGAAAAGAAATATTGTCATTGGTGGTGTTGCCTCAGCTGTACTTGGACTGATGGTTGCAGTATCTCCTTCACTTCAAATTGCTAAGCTAGCGTATTCAGAGTGTATTGGAGAGCCCTATGGCACTGTTGGATGTCCACTTGTGCTCGATGACCCAACTCCACCAAATTGTGGAGATGCCATCTTAGATGAGGCTGCAGGTGAAGAGTGTGATGAAGGACGATTTAACGGCGTAAGCTTTTGTAGTGATGAGTGCACAATATTTTATTGTGGAGATGGAGAAGTACAGAACCACATTGGCGAGGAATGTGATCTTGGTGTAAAAGTCTACGCAGAAACTCAAGGTCAGCTAGATCTTATATTTAATGCTGATGAAATCGGAAACTATGCTTCACAATGTGGAACAGTTTGTATTCCTCCTTGCCCTATAATGAAGGACAGCAATGGTAACTTTAAGCTCGATGCAGGTGGAAACTACCAGCTTGATTGTGATGCTGGTCTATTACCTAGCCGCTGTACGTATGCAATATTTGAGACGAGCTGTGAGGACATTGTAGTAGAGCCTGCACCAGACCCTTCTAGTGATGTAACAGTAAATCTATCATTCCCGTATCCTCAGCAAGGAACACTGGATGGAAGTACAGGAACTCCTATCGCACAATCTGGAGTGGGTTCTGAATGTGGTAATGGTATCCCAGAGATTGGAGAAATGTGTGACGATGGAAACCAGAATGATCTTGATAACTGTACGAACCAATGTCGAATTCCACAGTGTGGTGATGGTGTCCGTGAAGGAGTAGAGCAGTGTGATAACCGTGGAGCAGATACAAGTTCTTGCGACGCTGACTGTTCGTTCCCTTCTTGTGGTGATGGATATCGCAACAAAAACGCTGGCGAGGCTTGTGATGATGGAAACGATTCCAATACAGATAGTTGTACAGAAGATTGTCAAAAGGCAACTTGTGGTGATGGATACAAGCAACCAGGTGAACAGTGTGATAATGGGAACTCTAGTGATCTTGATAAATGTCGTAGCGACTGTACGCTATCCGTTTGCGGTGATGGAGTCATCGATAGAGGAGAAGAGTGTGACGATGGTAACTTCAATAACACGGATTCTTGTACAAATCAGTGCACTCAGGCGAAGTGTGGAAATAGCGTAAAAGACGGAAAGGACGAGTGTGATGATGGGAATACCAACAACTTCGACTCCTGTAAGAATGACTGTACTATTCCATATTGTGGAGATTCAGTAGTTACTCCTCAGGCACCATACGGTGAACAATGTGATGACGGCAACAAGGTTAATAAAGACCAATGTAACAACGCTTGTCACAAACCAGGTTGTGGTGATGGAATTATTCAGCAGAGCCTTGGTGAGGAATGTGACGACGGAAACAATCTAAATACTGATGCATGTAGTAATGAATGTAAGCCTGCAGTGTGTGGGGATAGTATCGTGCAGAATAATGAGCAGTGCGATGATGGTGATGATGACAATACCGATGATTGTACAAACCTGTGCCAAGTACCGAGCTGTGGTAACGGAGTAGTAGAAGGGGCAGAGCAGTGTGATGACGGTAACGAAAGCAATCTTGATGCCTGCCTTACTATCTGTGAACTTCCTGTTTGTGGTAATGGTCAGATAGAAGGAAGTGAAGAGTGTGATGATGGCAATACCGAGAGCGGAGACTTCTGTGATTCACGCTGTGGCATAGAGACACACTGTGGAGATGGTGTTACCAGTGGTATCGAAGAATGTGATGCGGGTGAACTAAATTCCAATGAAGTACCAAACTCTTGTCGTCTCAACTGTCGAGCAGCATTTTGTGGAGACTCAGTAGTTGATGAAGGAGAAGAGTGTGATAGTACAGATGGATGTACTCAAAAGTGTCAGTACCCTACGTTTATGGCTGCTCACGGAAACAGTATGTGGAGTTCTATAGTAATCTTACTCCTTACAGGAGGAGGTGGACTTGGCTTTCTGTATCGTAGAAAGATTTTAGACCTCTCTAAGAGGGCTGCAGAGAGGGTGCGTGAGCTTTCTATTGATGACATTCCACTCGATGAGCTGGAGATGCCATGGCACAAGTGGGACGGGAAGAAGTAGTTAGATCGTTACTACCTCCATCTTATTTGCGCGGTCTTTGAGGAGCATGACTTTTTGCCCTTTTTTAAGAAGGCCAATCTTTATGGCAAGTTTTATGCCTTCATCCATCGTGACATCATCAGAGTCATCGAAAGGTACTCGCAGAGGATAGACTCCAAAGTTGAGTGATAGCGACCTCTGGATAACATCACTCTTAGTAAGGGCGATAATAGGAATTGCTTGGCGGAACTTACTAATGTGTTGAGCGGTTCTTCCAGTTTCTGTTATCAGAACAAACGCTTCTACTTCTTCTTTTTCAGCAAGGACGATTGCCTTATCCATTTCTTCTTCGGCGCTGTCACGGAAGTGAATGTCGTATGTAGTTTCTAATCTAGAAAGATGTTCTTCTGTTGCTTTATTAATGCGAATCATTGCCTGCAAAGCAACAAGTGGATGGCTTCCAGAAGCTGTTTCTCCAGAAAGCATTGTAGCGTCTGCACCAGTGGCTACTGCGTGGGCTGTGTCTGTTACTTCGGCACGAGTAGGAACAGGATGTTCCTTCATGCTTTCCAGCATGTGTGTCGCGATTATGACAGGCTTACCAGCATCTTTGCAGCGGCATACAATCTCATCTTGTACAGCAGGAAGTTTCTCATAGGGGAGATCTGCACCAAGGTCACCACGCGCAACCATAATACCGTCAGAGACATCGATAATTTCTTTAATATTTTTTACACCTTTTTGCGTCTCTATCTTTGAGATAATTTTCGAAGTGCTTCCTATCTCATCCAGCATGGCTCGTACGGCTCGCACTTCATCAGCATTGCGAATAAATGAAAGTGCAAGATAATCAAGATTTTGCTCAGCGCCATAGCGTAAGTCCTCCCAGTCACTTTCGGTGATAGATGGCAAATCTATATCTGCTCCTGGTAGGTTAATATGCCTTCTGGTGCCAATTTCTCCATCTTCTCGGGCTTTTGCTATAACAGAGCCATCTTTCTCAACGGAGACAATATCAAAAGAAATCTCACCGTTATCAATTAAAATAGTATCAGTCTCAATAACGTCTTTTGCAAACCTATCATAACTTACTTCGATAGTGATTCTGTCTTTTCCGTGCTCTGATGCTGTTGAAGAAAATACAACTTCATCTCCTTTTTTAACTTCGATTGGATCTTGTACATCACCAGTGCGAATTTCTGCCCCTCTCGTATCTAGCATAATCGCGACTTGGTGGTCGCGCGTAGCATTAATATTGGAGATGAGGTCGATGATTTTCTGGTGGCCTTTGCGTTCTCCATGGGAAAAGTTGAGGCGAGCTACATTCATACCCTCTTCGGCCATTTGTTCTAGAATTGCTGCATCCCAAGAAGCAGGGCCAATTGTACAGACAATCTTCGTACGCCGGAGGGGGTGGGTGTAATCCATAATAATACCGTACTAGCGTAGTACAGAATATTGGCTACGAGAAGGGGAATTAGAGCTGATTTCTATGACAACAATTATAAACATTTGCAAGGGCACAAAACCCACAGAAAGCCTAAATTTTGGTATAATAATATGATTTGAATAAAGAATACACAATTTGGCATCGGCTCCTTACGGGTTGCGCAGTTTGTGCGATGGTATACCTATTCTTTGCTCAGGCACGGGTAGTTCTACGTCCAACAGGGTTAGACTTTGCCCGTATGGAAATTGCCTACGGATATAGCAATGTAGCGTTTAGCGGAAAGGTCTATTGGGACGAAGGAACGACTCCTGTAGGAACTGGAACAGGTGTTGCACTATATATTAATGGTTCGGCAACTGCTACAACCACAACGACTACAAATGGAACCTATTCCTTTACAGGTCTGACTATTACTGCCCATGATGTCATATCCGTATTTATTGATGGAGAAAGCGAAGATGGAATGCTTGTTGGAAAATTTAACGATACAGTTCTTTCAAAATTAACTGTAACAGGGATGGATATCTACAAAGATAGACTAATTCTTCGGACACATAGTACAGATCTTCAGGTAACAACGACGGATCTCAACACTGCGGATGGCTCTGCAACTGATGCTGATGTTACCGCTGTATACACGTTATCTGGAAATGATTTACACCTAGGAGCAGACAAAGAGTTGCTTATTAATAACACAACAACACACGTTGCGAGTGGAAGCCTTTATACGCATGACCTCGATGTTCGTGGAACACTTACTATGGGGACAGGAGGCATAACTGCATCTGGTTCTGTGCTGGTTTCTGGAACAGGATCACTCACCTTAACAGGTGATATGAACCTTATCTCTGTAAGCTCGGGAGAGATACTTGGAGTAGGAACTGCAGCTCTTGGAAACGTCTACATAGATAACGGACTCGAGGCATACTTTAGGTTTGACGAGGGAACAGGTCCTAATGCATCAGGCTCAACGCTGAATACAGCTTCTGGAGGACTACTTAATGGAGGAGTGCAGTGGGTACAGACAAATACTGGTACAACACTGTTCTACAATCCATTTGCTCTTGAATTTGATGGATCTGATGATTCAGTATCATTCCCAGATGCATGGGATCTTTCTACAAATATGAAGAGAACATTTACCACGTGGTTTCGAAGGAAGTCTGCAGATACCGAAGATGTTATCTTTGCAAAAAAAGCAGGTAGCGGATCTTCTAACGCGGGGTACATTCTGTATATCGATGATGAAAGTGACAAGCTTCTCTTCGAGCTTGCTGATGGTTCAAATGCCTTCACTGTTACTTCTACATCTACGGTTACAGATCAAAACTGGCACCACATCGGTGTGGCATTCAATTCATTAGATAATGATCAAACAAATATATTCCTTGATGGAGTAATTGATGTTTCTGCAAAGGCGGGATCTCTGACACCAAGTTCAGATTCAACTGCAAATGCAGTAGCATTCCGCATTGGAGATAACAATAATGGTACTGGACCATTTGAGGGATCTATCGATGACTTTAGGATCTTTAATAGGACTCTCTCTGGTGCAGAAATTGGTTCTCTTAATACAGGGTACAAAACAACGGGGTCAGGTACCTACTACTTAGGATCAGATCTTGATGTAAATGGAGACTTTGGTATATATACAGGAGTCCTAGATACAGGAACAGGGTACGGAATTACGTTTGCAGGTGATGTAAGTGCATATGGAGAGCTAAGAGCAGGAAGTGGTACGGTTACCTTTGATGGTACGTCACAAACACTTCGTGGTTCTACAGCGTTCTATGCAATTTCTAAAACATCTTCTACAGCAGTAACACTGACATTTGAAACAAATACAAAACAGACATTCTCCGGTTCTGTAACACTTCAGGGTGCTGTATCTAATCCTATAAGCCTCAAAGCAACGTACACCGGAAGTCAGGCGTACATTGTCACCGAAGGCTCAGCTGCCACTATATTGAAATACTTAGACGTTCAGGATAATAACGCACTGAATGGCGCGTTAATGTCATGTACCGAAGGATGTATTGACAGTGAAAATAATAATAACTGGGAATTTCTTTTTGAGTGTGGTGATGGGGTGGTTGGTGGGTCTGAGGAGTGTGATGATGGAAACAGTGTGAACACAGACTCCTGTCCAAATGATTGTCAGCTAGCAGTGTGTGGAGACGATGTAATAGAGGGGCTAGAAGAATGTGACCCACCAAATACAGGGCAATGTCAGAGTAACTGTATCCTTCGTGGTGCTGGTGGAGGTGGAGGTGGAGGGGGTAATAACTCTTCTGCGGGTGGAGCAGCGTCCTTTTTCAAGCGTCCAGAGCCACCAGATGGTTGTGGTAATAGTATTGTCGATTTTGATAAAAACGAGGAATGTGATGAAGGTAAACGATTTAATGGTTTGGGGACTTGCTCATTTGACTGTAAAAAACTTATTTGTGGTGATGGTACAATCAGCCCGCAAATACGAGAAGACTGTGAGCCGGAAACATCAGGAACACAAAACGGTGTGATATTGTTCCAGACGCCAGAAACTTGCGGAGAGATTTGTACAATTCCGTTTGTATCAGCCGAAGGTACTGTGTGGGGTGGTTGCCAACGCAAATTCTTGCCAGTATGTGGAGGTACTTCTTTTTCTGCACCCGCTGCGCCCAAAATTTCACGTTGTGGTAATGGGGTAGTAGATGCCGGTGAAGAATGTGATTTTGGAGGCTCCTGTGACGGTGGACAGTTTGATGGATCATTCTGGACAGATAAGGTATCTGTTTCCACCTGTGAAAGTGGTGGCGGAACTACAGTGGCTAGGGGTGGCGATGGTTGTAGTACAAATTGTAAAACAGAATATTGTGGAGATGGTGAAGTGCAAGAGCGAGGTGCAGACAACCAGCCAAACACTACAGATGATGAACAATGTGATAGTGGGAGTGTTTGCTCGAATGATGCTACAAAAATCTGCAGACTAGATAGTGACTGTGGAGAAGGAAATAGCTGTGAATACCATGCAGCCAAAGACAGGTCCTGTTCCAGTACATGCAAAAAGTCTACTACCACTCCAAAGCCAAAGCCGTCAACCCCAGAAGAGAAAACCGCAGAGTGTGGAAATGGAAAAATAGAAGGTTTAGAGAGTTGTGATGATGGATCAACTAACGGTAACACTGACAGTTCTTGCACAACAACTTGCACATCCCGCATCCCAGATAGTTCGGCCGCTTCTGCTGATCCATTCTGTGGAAATGCTATTCGAGATGGGCAGGAACAGTGTGATGATGGAGACAATAACTCTGACATGACTCCTAATGCCTGTCGTACAAACTGTGTAACTTCTGCGTGTGGAGACTTCGTTGTCGACAGTGGTGAAGAATGTGACAACGGTGATGGAAACTCAGATATCTATTCTGATACATGCAGACTTGATTGCAAGTTACCATTCTGTGGAGATGGAATTGTTGATAGCGGTGAAGAGTGTGACGGAAACATTTCTTGCCTTTCAAATTGTATATACTCTATAAAGCCTACTCAGTGCGGTAATGGTATAAAGGAATATGGTGAACAGTGTGATGATGGTAATACGAACTTAAATGATGGGTGCAGTAGATTTTGTCAGAAAGAAGAACCAAGGGCTGAAATTACAGAAACCGCAACACGTAAGGCCACAGCAATTGCATTGCAACTCGATGCTGATGTAGTCGTAGTTAACCCAAAGGAGTATGCAAATGCTCTAAAGTTTATCCAAGGCAATGACCCATGTTCCGTACTAGTTATTAAAGGTCAAAATCAAAAGGCTGCCCTTATTCGTGCAGCTGCTCTAGATCAAAATATTCCTATTGTAAGAAACATTGATTTAGCCCAAGAGATCTACAGAACAATTCGACCAGGACAAATTATCAATGGGAAACTATGTGATGAAGTAAACAAAGTAAAGACACAAGTACTTGGAGCATCTACTTCATCTACAAGTTCTGCACATGCAGTTCCTGTAGCCCCTCCACTTCCAATACAGCCAATACCACAACAATTACCACAAGAACCGACACAGTTTGCCTACGGATATTATCCTTATGCTCAGCTTACACCGCTTATCACTCAGCAAGCTCCGGTAGGGGACACAGGTCCAGGGCTAATAGGTATTGCAGTAACAGGTATTGCAGGAGGGCTAGGATGGGTACGAAGAAAAAAGATGCGACAGCTCTAAAGCAGTAATTGCAACTTAGATTTAGCGCTCTTATCATTTGGGGTGAGCTCAAGTAGTTCTTGGTATAGGGCAATAGCCTCTTTTTTTTTGTCAAGATGCGCTTTTATTTGGGCAAGATTAAAGAGGACTCGCGTAGTTCTACGAATACTAAGAGACTGCGTAAATAACTCTTCTGCTTCTTCAAATTTTCCTGCCTGAGCTGCATATCCACCAATATTAGTGTAAGCAACGTGCGATTGTTGCCCAGAATCTATGACACGGCGAAATAGCTGGTCACTGCTGTGCCAGTAGGGTACTTGAGTTGCTGTTAGTGCACTTAGCATCACTACAAGTGCTAACCCGATGTATAGGGAGGTGTGCTTTAGCATGAAGCCAATCAAAATAATCGGACCAATAAGTGCAAGGTATGCGTAACGATCTGATGTGAGATAGATGTCCGGAATACCCAGCTCGCCCCCTTTTTGCATATTTAGTAGAGATGGAGCTAAGAGTACAAGAAGCCATACTACTGCAAAAGAGAGTGCTCTTGTGCGTTTGGCAGTAGCGACAGATATAATTCCTGTACAAGCCAGCACAAAAATACCAGTTAGCACAGTAGTGTTTGACAAACTAACATCACTGATGAATGGATAGAATATCGTAAGACCTGTTGGGATAAGTATGTGCTGCGCCGTCAGTAGTAGTGAAGCAGGTGCAAGGATAATAGGTATTAGAGGGTCAGAAATCTGGGTGCTTTTTCCAATAAGTGCAATAATTAAAAACACGAATGCAAGGATAAAATAGGGGATCTTCTCGGTAATGCGTTCTTTAGTAAGCTCTTCACCTCGTAGGTAGTCGAGAAGTAGTAAGCACATTGGCAAAGGGAATATCGATACCTTCGATAGTAGTCCACAAGCAAACAGTATGGTACTGAGATATTTTCTGGCGCCAGTGTCTTTCCATGTGATATATGTCCACGTACTTGCAAGGAAGAACATAGATGACAGAAGGTCTTTTCTTCCACTAACCCATGCAACAGACTCAACTTGTAGAGGGTGCAGAGAAAATACAAGCGTACATACTATCGCAATGGAGCTCGAAAAGAATGTTCTCAAGATAAGAAAGACAAATGCTGCAGAAAGAAGATGTAGCAAAAGATTTGTAACGTGGTACAAAAGGGGGCTCTCGCCTACGAGAGACCACTCGATCTGGTGTGTTAGAAGCGTTAAGGGGATGTATAGCTCTGGGTCGTACGTCGTAAATGCTTCTGAGATATTAGAAAGCGATAGACCATGAACGGTCGGGTTATCGAGAATAAGAAGCTCATCATCAAAAGCGAGGAACTCCCCAAAGAGCGATTGGAAAAACACAACCAGTGTTACCAGCATGACGATATGAACACCACGAATAGACTTCATAAAACGAGTATACGGTACTTACGGTAGAAACTAAATTAGTGGCTCTTCAAACTTTTCCTCGACAGCGCTAATTTCATCATCGGTAGGAACTTCTTTGGCTGCTTCATCCCACTTCTTTAATATTTCTTCAACCTGTGTTTTAGGCTTACAGTATTTACTTCTTGAGATATTGATAATCTCTTCAGAGATATCATTTGTCACAGGAGGAACATCGATAGTACGTCCAGAGAATGGCTCACGAATCTCTCCGTTTACAGACATTTTGATATAGAATTCACGCACACCGAGATTAATAATATCGCGCTCTTTGAAAATCGGCTCAAATTCCTTTTCCAAAACAGCAGCGTCATCAGCACCCACACGGAATGAAATCATAGAACCAACATTACCAAACACTGTCTGGCGGATCTTGCTACTCAGCTGACCCATGTATTGGTGAGCAATAGTAAGATTTAAGTGATATTTACGGGCTTCACTCATAATCTCGTAGAAAGTATCCGTTGCGAAGTTTTGGAATTCATCAACATAGAAGTAAAAGTTGGTGCGATCTTCTTCTTTAGTGTTTGCCCTAGCCATTGCCGCTTGGTAGATCTTGGTAATGACCATCGAACCAATAAGAGAACTGTTTTCCTCTCCAAGAAGACCTTTAGATACTTTCATAAGAAGAATCTTTCTGTTGTCCATGATATCTTTAATATCAAATTGTGTCTCAGGTTGCCCTACAACATTTCGAACCATGTTCGTAGCAACGAACTGTCCGACTTTATTAAGCAAAGGAGTAATCGCGTCGGCATCGTACTTTTCACTCCATGCAGCAAACTCTGAGACCCAGAAGCTTTTTACGACGTTATCGTTAATACGAGATACGATCTTTTGGCGGTAGTTTTTGTCTGTAAGCATTTTAAGTATCGAGAGAACAGTTGTGTTAGGGCTGTCGAGAAGGGCAAGAATGGTATAGCGAAGAACATGCTCCAGTCGGTCACTCCAGTTGGTTCCAAAGAGCTTCTTAAAGATATCAATAATACCAATGGTCAGCTGCATCTTATAATCGTCATCAACTTGCTCTAGTGGGTTAAAGGCAATGGGAAAATCCGTATCACTTGGATCAAAGACAATAACATCATTTTTTCTTTCCTCTGGGATGTAGCGCAAGATGGAATCTACAAGGTCTCCATGAGGATCAAGAACAGCAACACCTTCACCATTGATAATGTCATCAATAATAAGAAGTTCTAGCAACTTACTTTTTCCAGAACCAGACTTACCTACAAGATAGAGGTGACGTCTACGGTCTTCTCGACTAATACCAAAGGGGACGAAGTTATTGTGGTAGTTGGTAATACCAAAACCACTGACATCCTTAGCCTCTGCACGAGGGAGGTCTTGTGGTGGATCAGATTTACGTGCAAGTACGTGTACAATGTGCGGTACTAGATCGGCGTTTGGCAGGTGATAGAGCGTTGCCGTTTCTTCAGCACTTAAAATATAGCTGATGCCGTGCTTTCTGGATGCATATTTTTCTGCAAAAGAGGGGTTTGTGGTAATACGTGTTGCAGTAAATCCATTAATATCCGTGTCATTGAAATGATAGAAGCTATTGATAACAGCATTTAATTTCTGCTTTGCTTTGGCTGCGTCACTACTAATGTACGCCAAACGGATGCTCGTCTTAAATGGCTTGGACTTTTCTTTCTTCGCAGCCAGTTCGAAGCGAGTAGTGTTGATACCTTTTAGTCCCGATTTTCGAAGACGGTCGCGAATAGAGAAAAACTTCTTGATACGTACAAAGTAGAATCTCCAGTTGCGCCTAAAGTGGAATGCACCGGTGTCGTCGTGCGGCTCCATAATTATTTGTACCCATACCTGCTCATCGCTTTCAATCTTGGAAATAACAGAGAAGAGACGAGACATACTATCTTCTTCGAAATGGTCGTATGTGCGAATGGGATACACATCTTTTTCACGGAGCTTCAAATTCGTTCCAGCAATTCCTTGCGTGCTTGGGTCAAATTTTGTCGTGTAGTCTGCTGTCTTACGAATTTCAGCATCTGGAAAGATGGAGTAGATCAGTCCTTCAATGGTTTCTCGGTATTTGTCATCAACTACTGTGTAAAAGTACGTATACTGCCCGTATCCAAAGTATTCAAAACTAAACCGTACACCAGTAACGGTATTTCGCAGGCTAATCAAAAGTTCCTGGAATTTGGACTCCATTTTTACCTTTTCCTCTGTTCCTTGAGGAATGATGATGTGAAGGTGTGATAGAGCCATTTAGAGCCAATTTTGCCAGAAAAGAGGGGATTTGTAAATACCTATTTTGCTAGTAAACGGTCTCTAGATAGCATTCCTCACAATAAACTGTCTCTGGTCTATCTGGACTGTGGGAGGTCTGAATAGACTTTTGGCATTTTGCGCAATTTCGGCCGAAAAGCTTGCGCGGGTTTCGCAGTTTAAAGCGATCAAGGTCTCTCTGGCCTGGACATCTGCGAGGAATAGGCAAGCCAATCTGTCTGTAGAGCTTCAGCTCAAGAGACTGTAATTTAAATAATTTTCCAGTCACCTCACAGCGAATTGCCCAGTTCAGGACATCATCAGGAACATCTTTTGATGAATCTGGAAGTTGGTCTGCATTAATGATTTTTGTTGTTTCTGGAGGAGGTGGCTCGTAGTCATCCCATTGCCATCCACGACTTAGAGCTTCTTCTTTGGTAAGTGGGTTGTACATGAAGGCGGTAGTTTTGTTGTAACCGACCCAAGAATGTTTTGTATCACATATTTCACCCCATTCACCTGTAGTTTTCATGTGCTCGATAATTTTTGGTACCAGCTCTTCGTATTCCTCTTTAGTGTACTGCTTATTAAGTATGCAGTACTGCTTGCTGTGCATTCCTGCACATCCAAAACAATCTTTACAGCGCTCTAAGTACATGCAATACAGTAAGTCATTACTGCTGACATGTCCCTCTACCGTAAAGAGTAGGTGATAACTATCTTCCCCAACTATGCAGCACTGGTAACTTTCTTGGATATTTGTTCCGTACTGATTCATATCATGGCAATTGCGAGCCCCAAGGACTAGTTGGTAACAGTACTTCAGATTTTCACCATCTTCGATGTCGTAGGAGTTCTGGACATTTTTACAGTTGACTAAGTGGTCTCCGCTGCAGTTCTCTAAGTTATGTCCCTGATATTCTTTATAAGTATGGCTCTTCTCCAAAGTATGAAGCTCTTGCTTATACTTTTGGTACTCCGCATAGGAGCACAGATCTATAGTCTGCATTTCTTTTTGGTATTCTTCTTTAGAAAGCTGCTGGTTGCGAATGCAATACTTCTTTTCTCTTAGCCCCACACACAAGAAACAATCCTGACAACCTATACAATCTCGAAGGAAGGAGCTACTTCTACTATTCAAGCAATCCTGACAGCCTACTAACCCGTAACACTTATGTGTATCTATACAGTCATAACACAGTTCGCTATGCAGATTATAAAAACCATCGAAGCAGGATGTGTTCTTTTTATATCCGTACCCATAAAGACAGTCTTCACACATATCAGCATGAGCCAGGAAGTAGCAATTCTTTAGGGACCCAACCATGTGCGTGTAATCAGAATTGATCATTGTGCTTTGCTGACTAACACTCTGGTCTGGGGTAGACATCTTTAAGGCAGAAAATTGTGGAAACATTGGCTTGGTAAAATCGGGATCTCGGCTTTCAGCAGTTTGATCCCACTTGTCACTGTGCCAACACTCACGACAATATACCGGCTTTCCGGAATCTGGTGAAAATTGACTCACTACTGTCTTATTACACAAATCACAGGTATCGAGCACAATATTCTTTTCATTTACGAGAGCTATACGAGCCTGTTGTCTGCAATCTGGGCAGAGTTTTGGTGTCGGCAAGTCATATTTCGTTCCATTAAATACAGGAGACATTCGGTCATAAAACGCCAGATCCTCATCTGATACTTCGAATGACGTATTACACCAGCTATTTGTACAGGTCTTTTGCATCTAGTACACAGTACCAAGATAACACTCCTCACAATAGACGATTTCTTTTCTTTCGGTCGAGAAGGTCGTACGAATTGCCTTCTGACACTTATCGCAGTTTCTATCATAAAATACACATGAAGGCCGCATAGCTACTCTTCTATTATGCCTTTCATCAGGATGTAAGTGCGGAATGGGAATATTCATCTGTCTGTAGAAATTTAGTTCTTGTTTAATGATCTTAAAAGGACGCCCGCTTACTTTACACACCACAGCCCAGTTGAGGATATCATCCGGTACTTCTGCAATAGTTTCCGGTAGTCGTGCAGCATCTACAGACTTTTCAACTTCTAATCGAACATCTGGAATATCTTTCCAGATCCAGCCTTTTGCGAGTGCCTCTTCTTTAGAAAGTGGGAAGTATTCCATAGCAAGACTCTCGTTATATCCAAAGGGGCAAAAATTCTGAGGCAAAAATTCTCCCCATTCATTGTGCTGTTTCATGTGTTCAATCAATTTAGGCACAAGTGCTTCGTATTCTTCTCGAGTATATTGTTTATTTAAAATACAATACTGCTTCTTTTTAAGTCCCACACACCCAAAGCAGTTCTTTGCACCAGCACAGTGGCCGCAATATGTAAGATCACTGCAGTTTGTCGTACAGGTTGTGCAAAAGCGCAAATTATAGCAGTTATCTCCACAGGATGCACACTGGTACATTTTCTCAGATTTATCTCCCCATGCCGTGTAATCCATAGAACTTTTTACATCAAATACACGAACACAGTATTTACAATCCTCAAGGTCACTACAGTCTACGCATTCAATAGCATTCTTCGAATCATACAAATGGTCCCCAGAGGAATCTTGTATCTGCTCTGTTTGAACGTATCGGTGTGGAAGTGTCATGTGGAACTCTTTTGCCTTCTTGCGAAGTACCTCAATTCCAGAGTATGCATGAACGTTCAGTTCTTCTTTCTTTTTCTCGTACTCTTCTTTGGTGAATTGTTCGTTAAAGATGCAGTACTCTTTCTGACGAAGATTCATACAGCCAATGCAGTTTTTACAGCTGATACATCCGCGCAAGAAGTAGCTATCGCTACAGTTTTCGGAGTCTATGCAGTATAGGCAGCTGTGGCACTTGCGGACATCGACACATTCATAACACAGCTCTGAGTTAGTGATGTTACTGACATCTACAACGTACTGGTTGTGAAACACACGATTCCCATACATGCATTTTTCGTTGTAGTCCGTCTCTGCAATCAAATAACAATCTTTAAGGTATCCTGCACTGTTTACGTATTCACTATTCTCGATAGTTCCCGGGCAGATAAACTGACCTTGGTGGGGAACAGTATTAAACAGCTCTAGAAGTTGATCAAAAAACGGTCTACTCCAATCAATATCTTTTCCGTACTCCATCTCGTCCCACTTGTCCGTAAACCACTCATCTGGCTGATATACAGGAAAGGTGACTTGGGTATAGGGAGAAATAAATTCCCTACCTGTCAGGTCACATTTACGCTTGTGAAGATTACGAGCATTGCGGTCGTTTAGTCTACGAATGAACCTACAATGAGGACATTGTTTCGGTGCAGGAACATCCATATCTGTATGGAAAGCCTGTTCATCAGCTTCTACTTCGAAGGTGCCGGAGCATTTGGTGCAGGTAGGCATGGAATACTAGTGTACCCCCGTTCCACGCCAGAGCAGAACTAAAAAAGTGGCTTACATGAGCAACATTTGATCAAAGTACTATTTTAAGTTTTCCTGATGCATTGCTCAATATTAGATCAACCTATAAGATCATAGTCTCAATGAAAGGTGATACAAAAAGCAACGGCGAAGAGATTACCTTACAAATGGTGATGAGCCATATGCAGAATGGATTTTCCAATTTGCGTAGAGAAATTAAAATGGATATGCAAAGCGAAATCGCAAGATTAGAAAAGAAAGTGGATGTTGGGTTTGCAGATTTGCAAGATAGATGGCGTTGGTTAGAATCCCATGATCTTCCCAAGAGAGTATCTCGATTAGAAGATAAGGTATTCGCTGGGATTGAGCTTAGTTGAATCCGTTAGCAGACTTCGCTTAAGTAACAAGATTCACAATAGACTTTTTCGGGCCTCTCTGGACTGTAGCTCGTAGAAATATCCTGCTTGCACGTTGTACACGTACGCTTCCAGAGCGTCCGCGTGTTGCGGAGTTTATCACGGTCTATATGTCTCTGAGCAGGGGACCGTCTCGGCAGGGGAATGCCCTGCTGCTTATAGAACTTGAGCTCTTGAGTAGTAATCTTAAATGGCTTACCACTGCCTTCACATACAAGAATCTTGTCACAAACATCTTCATCAATATCGCTGATACTGTCAGAAACTTCTACTGGAGCTCCCATGTAGTTCTCTTCGTCCTTTTCTTTTCGCCAGCTACAACCAATTGCTTCGGCACTCCCTTTATCTAGTGGCATGTAATCTTGTGCCACAGTTTCGTTGTATCCGTGAGGAGACAGTTTCGCAGGGAAGAATTCCCCCCATTCACCTAGACTTGTCATATGCTCGACTATTTTTGGGAGAAGTTCTTCGTATTCTTCTCATGTGTATTGCTTATTAAGAATGCAGTACTCTTTATTCTTAAGCCCATGACACCCAAAGCAGTTTTTACAGCTCTTCAGCTGCTGCCCATAGAAACAGTTACTGTTATAAGGACCGGACATTAAGAATGCACAATACTTGGTTCCGACTGTAGAAATGATTTCGTAGCTAGCCTCTGGGTCGTAGAGTGAATAGTTCATGTCATGACAGTCTTTTGCATTGAGCACATCGAAAAGTAACGTACAGTCTTCACAGGAAGTCGCGTTAAAACAGTCAGTACAGTTTTTACTGTTCTTAATATTATTTCCGGAACAATTTTCACTGTTGATGTTGTACATGTCACGGTACACACCCTTTTCTATGCGAATCTTCTTCCATATCTGTTCTACGTTTTTTAGTGATGCATATGAGTGAAGGTTAAGTTCTGCCAGTTTCTTCTCATACTCTTCTTTCGTGTGTTGTTCATTTAGGATGCAGTACTCTTTGTTGCGGAGGTTTACAGAGAGTACACAGTTTTTACATCCCTTTAGATCAAAACAAAATGCGCAGTCTGTGCAGTTGCCTAAGTACATCGAGTTTCTGCATGCGTAAGAGTTGTAGCACTGTATGCATTCGTAACAGAGCTCGGAGTCGTAGACGAATGTGCAGTCGACACAGTTCGTACTAGTTTTTACAAAAAGGTTAAAGTAACAGTCTTCGTTTGCTTCCGCTGCTATATCGAGATAACAATTCTTTTCATCTGAGCAGTAATTACAGAAATCAGAGTTTTCACAGTTGGAGATAGCAACACCCCAGTGTGAGACTTGGTCTCTTAACTCTCCCCATTGCTCAAAAAAGCTCCGACTAAAGTCGTAATCTCTACCGTAGTCCAATCCTTCCCAGCTATCACCGTGCCACTCCTCTTGCTTGTATACGGGAAATTTCGTATCTGGTGCGTACATAGAGATGAACATCTCTCCAGTCTTATCACATGTTCTATGATAGAACGTGCGGTCATTTCTCCACGCCATGCGTCTCTGTACTCTGCACTCTGCACTCTGGGCAGAGAGTAGGTGGTGGAATGCTCGGGGTAAACGAACCGTAAAATTCGCTGTCACTTTCAGTCACCTCAAACTCTGCCGAACATTGGGTGCAAGTGTGATTCATTATACGAGAGAATTTTGATAACACGGTTCACAGTATATGTTCTCTGGGCGTTCTGGCGCATACGATGTTTCTATGGCAACGTTACACTTATCACACGTACGATCATATAGAACACGAGGATTGCGCATATGAAGGTGACGCCTGTAGCGCTGGAAAAAGCTGAGCCGAGGAAGCGGCACATGGAGTTGCTTGTGGAAGGCTAGCTCCTG
>Ga0209402_10000986_pt1 | contig 32484 bp, 28 predicted proteins | sample ArcticOcean_MG_C_3_FD_187437 | JGI IMG/M metagenome (GOLD analysis project Ga0209402, IMG submission 187437) | Marine microbial communities from western Arctic Ocean - ArcticOcean_MG_CB8_126 (SPAdes) (version 2) | ecosystem: Environmental > Aquatic > Marine > Oceanic | place: Arctic Ocean... | reverse complement strand
TCCCGCTCAGCCGATGAGCTTGGAGGGTTAGCGTGGATGGGTGCAGCCGCGATTGCCAAAATCCATCTTGGCAATCAAACCCCAGAGAATTGTAGTTCCTGCCCCCGGATTTGATCGTTGACTTGACCATCATGGAAGACGGTTTCACCGAGGACGAAGGTGCGCACGGGCCAGCCTTGGAGAGTCATGCCGTGGTAGGGCGACCAGTTGGTTTTGGTGAAAAGCTGCCCGTTGGTGACGGTTTTCTTAAGGGCAGGATCGACGAGCACCAAATCAGCGTCATAACCGACTTCGATGCGGCCCTTGTTGCGGATTCCGTAGAGCCGCGCCGGAACTTCCGACATCCAGCGGGCAACTTCGGAGAGGGTGCAAAATCCACGGTTGGCACGGTCCAGCAGCAGAGGCAGCGAGGTCTCGACTCCGGGCATTCCGGAGGGTGCTTTGCCGTAAGGTTGGTCCTTTTCCTCCAGCGTGTGCGGAGCGTGGTCGGTGGCGATGCACTGGAGTGTGCCGTCCTTGAGTGCAGCCCAAAGTGCGTCTGCATGACGCTGGGTGCGCAGAGGTGGGTTCATTTGGGCACGGGTGCCGAGCCGTTCATAACACTCCGGAGCCGTTAGTGTGAAATGCTGGGGACAGACCTCGGCAGAAATGCGGTGTCCGGCAGGCAAAGTCCGGAGCAAATCGCATTCTTCTTCAGTAGTGAGGTGGAGCACATGCAAGCGCCGCTGATGCTTCAAGGAAAGCCGCGTGGCGAGCTTGGTTGCTCGCAAGGCTGCGGATTCATCCCGGATACGCGGGTGCGCGCGGATATCCTGAACTTCCCCAAGCAGTGCCTGATTGTCGCGCATCACGGTTTCGTCTTCAGCGTGGACAGCAATCAAGCGGGTGCCATTCGCAAAGATGCGCTCCAGTGCCACGGGATCGTCCACCAGCAAATCACCTGTGGACGCGCCCATGAAAACTTTGATTCCACAGACATTCTCAACGGCGTTCAATTCCTCCAAATTGTCCGGAGTCGCCCCCATGAAAAAACCGTAGTGGACCACACACTGCTCGGCAGCCCGCGCTTTTTTCTCGGCCATTCGTGAGCGAGTAATGACCGCAGGTTTGTTGTTGGGCATATCGAGAAAGGCCGTCACCCCCCCTGCTGCTGCTGCCATTGATCCGGAGTGCAAATCCTCCTTGTGCGTCGCTCCCGGGTCCCGGAAATGCACTTGTGGGTCGATCACGCCGGGCAGCAGCGTGAGACCAGCGGCGTTGATGGTTTCCCCCGTGTCCGGCAATCCGGAACCGATGGCAGCGATACAACCTTCTAGCACCACCACATCGGTGTGCTGCACCCCTCCGGGCAGGACGACTTCGGCGTTGCGGATGGTGATAGATGCACTCATGCGAATCCTCCGTATTGTTCACGCAGTAGTGCTGCGGCGTCTTTCGCGAAGTAGGAAAGAATCATGTCTGCTCCAGCACGGCGAATACTGAAGAGTATTTCCAGCAGGGCGCGGTCCTTGTCCACCCAGCCCTTTTCGGCGGCGGCGCACACCATCGCGTATTCCCCGGAAACGTTGTAGGCCGCGACCGGAACATCGAATTCCTCGCGAACCGCACGGATCACGTCAAGGTACGCCAGCGCGGGCTTGACCATCACCACGTCCGCGCCTTCCTCGATGTCCAGCGCAACCTCCTTGAGCGCCTCCCGGACATTTGCGGGGTCCATTTGGTAGGTTTTCTTGTCTTTTGGAGCCGCGTCCGATTTCGGCGCGGAATCCAATGCCCCCCGGAAGGGTCCGTAGAAACACGAGGCGTACTTGGCGGAATAGGCGAGGATGCCTGTGTTTGCAAAACCGTTCGCGTCTAACGCTTCCCGGATGGCTCCAATGCGCCCGTCCATCATGTCTGACGGTGCAATCCAATCGGCTCCGGCTTCGGCGTGGCAAAGTGACATCTGGCAAAGCGCCTCGACGGATTCGTCGTTGACGATCTCGCCAGCAAAGACCAGCCCGTCGTGGCCGTGTGTGGTGTAGGGATCGAGCGCCACATCCGTCTGTACGCAAACCTCCGGATGCGTTGCCTTGAGTGCTCGCACGCAACGCGGGATCAAGCCTTCCGCATCCCACGCGAACTTCCCAGTCTCGTCCTTCTCCGGAGAGTAACCAAAGAGGTTGACCGCGCCCACTCCAAGCTTAAGCAGGGTTTCGCATTCTCGCACCACCTCATCAATCGAAAGTCGGAACTGTCCGGGCATGGTGTTGATTGGATCACGCACGCGCTCCCCTTCTGTCACAAAAATCGGATAGATGAGCTGCTGCGGACTAAGTGCGGTTTCCCGGATCAGCGAGCGGATCGGACCCGTGCGGCGCAGCCTCCGGGGACGGTGAGTGAGTTCCATGATCAATTATCAGTTGTCAATTATCAGTTGTCAGTTATCAGGGCCAGACAAATCAGTATTGAGCTCTGACTCCTGAATGCCAAAATCTGCTACTTCCGGTACGGACCCTTCAACCCGGACCTTTCGACTAGAGTTGCATAGCGGTTGGACCCCATGATCAACTCGGAGCCATAACGCTCCAGCAACTCGGCGCGGCGTTCGGGATTGGTGGTGGCCGAAAGCGATCCCCAAATGGCGGCTAGTCGCTCGGCAGTCTTCCGGGCATTGGCGAGGAAATCATCCTCAGCGACGGCCTCGGCCAAGCGCAGGGCTGAGACCGAACCCACGCCATCGACGGTCTTGGCTCCAGCGTCGGTGTAGCCCTTGGGCAAGTCGCCTTTGAGATTGACGACGGCCTTGTACTGGATCACCCCCATGATTTGGTCAACCGCCTGCTTGGCCCCTTCCACACGAGAGAGGTGCTCGGTGTCAGCCGCCGCATGGGGTAGCAGTTCCATGCGCCCCCGGTGCTTTTTTTCCAAACCAAGGTAGGGCGCGGCTGGACCACTGATTTCTCCGGTTTCCGGATTCTTGAACATGTCTGCGTCAATGGCGGCGTAACGCACCTTGCCGCTGGCCAGCGCGTTATCCAACGCCTGAGCGTTGATCAACTCGCCCCGGTCATAGTTGACAACCACCGCGCCATCGTTGAGAGAGTTCAGGACTTCCACGTCAATGATGTTCTCGTTGGCAAACTTCCCGGTGTTTGGATCGGGAGCGCCCAAGCCCGTGTGAATGGTGATGAAATCGGCCCCTTGCGCGGCTTCCTTGACGGTTGCAGCGTAGGTGAAGCCCTCGGACTCCGCCCACTCTTTGCACCAGGGGAGATCATGCACCACCACTTCGAGATTGAAGGCGCGGGCGATTTGTGTCATTTCGCGGCCAATGTTGCCAAAACCGATGACCGCCATGCGCTTACCTTCGATCTTTTCGGTCGGGAATTCCTTGAGGTTCTTGCCGGTGTCAAAATCACGGTCAATGATGCGCTGATGCAGCGTGGCCACATCTAGGTCCGGAGCCGCCTTCAACAAGCCTTTGAAGGCCATGTGCGCTGTTGCACGGCTGTTGAAGCTGGGAGTGTTCATCAACGGAGCCACGCCGCCAGCACCGCTACCACCGCCCCAAGAATCACTGCCCATGTTACCCGTGCCCGCGCCGATTCGCACACCGCCTTCGTTAAACACGGAGGCTTTGGGGAAGAAAGTCGCCGCCGCAATCAGGGCGTCGTACTGCCCCTTGTCCGTTTGCGGCAAGATTTCGTCATCCCGGCTCAAGTCGGGCTCATAGAAGTAGTGGATTCCGGGTGCGTATTCTTTGTCCTCGACGATGGGGCCATCATGGAACACGCCGCCTTTTTGCTCGATGTAAGCGCGCACGGCGCTGTAATCCGGCTTCCCGCTCGCATCGAACTTGAGACCCACCATGTCGGCAATCAGCACCTTGTAGGCGCGATTGGGATCATCCTTGCGCCCAGAGCCTCCGCCGCTTGCGGAGGCTTCAAAGGTCACGCCCTGCTCGGCGAGTTGTTCTTCAAGAACCACGACTTTCGCCCGCTGGTAGCAGTACTCCAGATTGTCCAAAACCGCAGCAATGTCGGACTCCGGACGCGCTCCGCCGATCCACAGCCGAAAGTCGCCCGGCGTTCCCGGAAAAACGTTGACGTAGCGGGCCACATCCAGCCCCGGCTCGTACTCGCTGTTCGGGTGAGTCAAGCCTTCAAAACCCAGCAGTTGCTTGGCTTTGGCGATAATGCGGGCGTGGGTGTTTGCGTCCGTGGTGTCCGGATCGTTCACTTTCAAAAGTGTCACCGCCGCACCGCGTCGATCTTCGTCCTCGACGCTCATTTCAAAGAGGGCACTATCCGACGCCCAAGCGGAAACGAGCTGGCGGTTGGCGATCGAGCGCTGGTTCATTTGGCGCACCGAACCGACCTTTTTCTCCATCTGGAGCAGGCCGAAGGTGGTTTCTGCAAAGGCGATGGTGCTGAAGGTGTTGATGATGCCACCGAGCATTTTGTCCTGCGCAGGGTCGTAGAACGGCCCCAACGCCGTGGTTTTTTTGCTGGAAATCGGCAGCTTCGCGTTCTCCGGAATTGCAAGCTTGAGCTGCCGGGGAATGGACCATGAGGGATCGTTGACATTTTGCTCCACCAAGCTGCGGGCTTCCGGAGTGAGCGAGACCAAAAAGTATCCGGAGGCGCCGCCAATCGCCTTTTGGAAGGGCATGAACAAGCAGCACTTGCTCATCACCTGCGCAACCAAATCCTCGCTCCAAGGCATGGCTCCGAGTGCCGAAGTCGCATCAATCACCGCGTGATGCTCGCTCGGATTCTGAGCGAGCCACGCCAGCAGGTTGCGGATGTCCTGCTCGTTGTAGGTTGTCGCTCCAGTGGTTTCGTGGCCAACTCCGACAAAGAGCTTGATGCCCATGCCGAGCATTTCCTCCGGAGTCGGAATTTGGCCTTCACCGCCACTGAAATGCACTCGTCCCTCGTCCCCGTTTTTCGTGAATTTCTGGAGTTCAAGGAGTTGCACCCCCCACGACTGCCGGAACGCGCCGCCTTGTTGCGCGGCTACGGTTTCCGGTTTGGGTGTATCGACAAAAACGTGGCAAGCGCTGCTGCTGCTCATCAGGTGCAGCACCGCGACCGTGAAGCCGCTGTGCCCGCCACCGAGTCCGACAGCCATGACATTTTGCTTGGGAAAACCGAAATAGCGGTGGATTTCGCGCATCATGTCCACCACCACCTTGTCGGCGGGATGGCCCCGGTGCATGCAGCGATCCAGTTCACCCACCGTGACGGGGCCAATGCGCTTTCCGGTGTCGTCCACCTTGGGGTAGTTGGCTTCCAGCCACGCCTCGAACTCGAAGCGGTAGAGCCGACGTTCCACCTCATCGGCCAGCATGTTGGTGATCGGTCCAACTCCGAAAAACGGGTTGACGGTGCGGGCGGGCGGACCACCTGCGGTGACGCTCAGTACGGCTTCGCGCTGTTTCTTCAACTCTTCGAGAACTGCCATCTCTCTTCTGTGGTTTGCTCGTTTGTGTGGATTGTCATGCCCCTTGCCCTCTCCCGGAGGCGGGAGGCACGATTAATAGAAACCATTGTGGCTCCCCGCCCAAAACCTGTTTTGGGCGCAAGAACTCAGGCGACCTTTATCGGGGTTGCCAGCTCGCTCTGGCACTCCTGCTGGAGTTCCTGAAAACGCTCGATGTGTTGCGGATGCGGGGTGTAGTACATGTTAAGGTTGCCCCGGTCGGTGTCCTCCCAGAAGGCGGGTCCGGCGAACTTCAGCCTCGCAAAAATCATTCCCATCGTCTTGTTGAAGAGCTCGTGGCCAAGCAACTGGTAGTCCTGCATCGTGTCCTTGGCCACCTGACGGGCTTTTTCTTCATTTCCGATGTCGAGGAAGTAAAGCGCGAGACCAATGTGCATGAGGCGCACACCGACATTCTTGCTGAAGAAATTGACCGCAAAATCACGATCCACGTTCTGAAAATTGTCGAGCGTCAAGAACTCTTTGAAGCGTTCCTGAAAGAACTCTGCATCCCACTGCTTTTGGTGCATGAGGATCAGTGCCTTGTTCATCTCCACTGCAATGACATCAAGGATGAACGCAAGCGCAGGTGCCTGAGTGCAGGCGTTGAAGCAGTTCAGTCCGTAAAAAACAAAGTATCCGAAGCAGGTTTTGACGCGGGCCTGGGCGTTGTGTTCAACGAGATGCCGCACGAACTCTCCGTAGTGGAAGACGAGGTTGTAGAGGTTGCGCGGTTCGTTGTTGGTTTGCCCGTGTTTGATGCCGAAGCGGACGTGGGTGTTGAAGCGGATCGTGACCACTTCGATCAGCGGTTCGTCCCCAGCTTCCAGTGCCCGCTTTCCCAGCTTGTTGAGTTGTTCGGCACAAAGAGTGGAGAGGTCGAACTGGCCAGTTTCCAGAAAGCTGATGTAGCCGTTGCCGAGCAAAACCAGAGCTTTTTGCTCGAAAAAGGTGTGGGCTTCCTCAAGGTCTGGAAGTTGCCCCTGCATGGTCCGGAAGGAGATGTCTTCCCGGACACGCGGATGCACCTTGAAAAACTCGTTCGGCAGCTTGGGTTTGTAGTCCAGATAGCGAGCCAACAGCCAGCCGAAGCCTTCAATGACTTCCGCCTTGGATTCCTTGTACGGAACGTAGGTGAGCAGGTCCGTGAGTTGGTTGAGTGCCTCGAACAGAAAATACTGCCGACTGCCATGCAGGTTTTCCGGCAACTTGGCGTCCGGACCAAGCTTGCTGAGCTTTGCCAGCGTCTTGTCCGCCCCCTGCAGCAACGACTGGATCACCCGGCTGGTCTTTGTCGAGATCAGGATGACCATGATGAACGGGAAGATGCTGAGCAAGTACAACGGCAGCAGGACGTGGTAGTTGAAGACGAAGCTCGGCACCAAGGGAATGCCGGATTCGGCAACAATCTTGATGGTGAGATCGTGAATCGTGCAGCCAATGGTCCACCAGACATAGAGCAAGCTCATCCAGTGGGACATGTAGAGGTCGATGAGCTTGGGAACGCTCTGGGCGGCAAAGGTGATCACCACCGTCAGGCTTCCCAGCACCAAACCCGTGAAGACCACCCAGACAACGGGAGCGAAGGCGGTGTCGATCAGTTCCCAAGTGACTGAAAACCGCGCTTCCAGAAAATCCTTGTAGGCCGGAAAGACATACCATGTGAACAACCGGTCGGCGAGGAAGATGCCGGAGAAAACGATGGCTGCAGCTTGCAGGGACTGCGTGGTCGCCAGCAAACGCCGCAGGATCAGGCCAAGTGTGACCAAGGGGGCCTGCGACATGGTTTGCATGGTCAGGGCATAAGGAGAAGGAGCGGATGCCGGGAATCAGGATGATTCTGCGGATTACTCCTTTTGAGGCGATTCCGGAGCCGGGGCTGCACGGAGAGGAACGATACTGCCTTCGTTGGTCTCCAGAATTGCCTGAAAGGTCGGCTTGTGGGGCAGTGCGGCCTTGGCGGGTTCGTCCAGTTCGTAGAGTGATTTCGCCCGCTTGGCGGTGATCAACACCTTCTCGAAGAGGTTGATCGTGGATTCTTTGCGGTGTTCCTCAATCAGTTTCAGGTAGTCTTGGCTCATGTGGACCTTGCGGATGTGGGTTGGGTGTTAGAGTCCAAGGCGCAGAAGCTGCACCTCGGCATCGTTCTTAAAAGGGGAATTCGCGGAGGCAGCGGCTAGTTTCCGGAGCAGTTCCGCAGCCTTGGCTTTGTCGCCTTGGCGCAGGGCAAGTTGAGAGCGGAGCTTGGTGCGCAAGCCGTCAAGTTTCGGGTCACTGAGCGCCGCAAGCTGCTGCTCGGCCTCATCCCAGCGTTGTAGTTCTCCGAGTGCAATGGCTCTGGCCAACCGGGCGGTGTTGTGTTGTGCGGGGGCACTCTGGGGATGCGACAGCACCCGCTGCCAGGTTGGGAGGGCGGCCTCCCAGTTTTGCAGGCGAGCGTGGGACGCTCCCAATTCCAGCAAAGCGAGAACACTCAGCGCAACGTCCGGAACCTCCTTTAGAAAATGTTCTAGCCCGACAATGCCCTGCCGCAACCGCTCCTGCTCGCCGAGGCTGGCGTTGCTGAAGGGTTGCCGAGCGGCGAAATAGAGATCGGCTTGCTCAATGCGCTGCTGCTTGGAATACTCCCACCATCCCCAGAGGGCCACCACAAGGACGGCTACGACCACAGCCGCAATGGTGACTTGCTTGCGTTTGCGGTAAGCTTGATCGGCAACCTGGTAGAGAGCCTGCTCAAAGCGATCTGGTTGGAGTAAAAGCTTGCGGGGAAGGTCTTCTGCCGCAGGGGCGTGGGACGGGGTGGGTGATTTGGCCATGTCGGGACTGATAAAGAGTGAGGCGTTTCGTAAATTACAAACTCTTTAGAATAGGCTTGAATGTCGTTTTCTTCAAGCCGAAATTCCCGAAACCCCGGCTATTCTCCGCTTCAGGCGCAAAATACCTCTGACTCTCCCAAGGTTTTGTGTGGGCAGGCCGTGTTTCCAAGCGGATTCATGCTGGCTCTCGCCTCCGGGCCTTTGGTCTTTTTCTTGCTTGGCTATGGAATCCGGGGATGGGCTTCGGAGGCTTGAGATCGCCGCAACAATTGACGCTTGCCATAGACTTTCAGGGATGAACCGTTTCGGGCTCCAACTCCTCACTGCGCTCACCTTCCTGCTCACCTCCTTTACGGCGACCGCACAATCCGACTTCCTTCAGGGCAACACCTTCAACTACGACAACCAGCTTGTCAGTGGCTTCAGCGAGGATGGCCGCGTCAAGGTGCTGCTGCTCACGCTACTGCCCTATGATCTCACGGAGACCGCCGCCGAGAAGATTGGCCACGCCCTGCAGCTCAACCTCTTCAACACCAACCATTTCACCGTTGTCGGCCCCTCAGAGTGGAACGCACAGATTCAGGAGCGCGACCCCACCCTGGCAGACTGCCACGACATCGCCTGCGGGGTTTTGATCGGCAAACTCTTCAACGCCGACAAGGTTTTGGTGGGCAGTGTGCGGGCGGAGACGATTCTGGATGAAAACGGCAACGAGGTGCAGGGCTTGGTGCTGAGAGCGAAAATTGTGGACGTGCTGACCATCGAAATCGATTACGATGACGAGGTGCGCTTCACGGATGCCCGGCTCCATGACTCTCTTTTCCAAATGGCGTTGCGCATTTCACACAACACCCAGCTGCGCGGATATGTCCTCAAGCTCAACGCCGCCACTATTACGGTGGACTTGGGACGAGCGCATGGACTCAAGGTCGGCAACCGACTGGTGGTGTTCCGTCCAACGACTGCGACCTCCACGCTGGAGGGACAGCCACTGGAACTTAATTTCGAGAACATCGCTATTGCCGAAGCCATCCGTGTGAACGACATGTCCTCGGAAATCAACCTCATCCAGAGGCGGTCATCGGTGCTCATCGGTGATCAGGTCCGGACCTATGTGAACAAGAACAAGCAGATCACCCTGATCGCGCAAACCCGCAAAGAACTCGACACTCAAAAACGCATCGCTCCCCGCACGAAACCGCTGAAGTTAGTGCCTCAGCTTGTGCAGGAGGACACGGGTGAAAACCGCTGGGCCAGAAAATATGCTGCGGCTCAGGAGAACGAAGAATTCTGGACGATCGCCACCATCGCTACCGCAGGAGGAGCCGTGCTGTCGGCCAGTGGCATCATCAAAATCGACTCTGGAATCGACCAGTACCTGCTCTGGATTTTGGGGGGTGCCACCATTTACAGTGGTTATCGCTACATTGAAGGCCGCGACACTGTCGACGCCCTGCGTGCCGAGGGTCGCTCCAGTGGCTTTCTCTCTTGGAAATGGTCTCCCACCTCCGGGCCAATTCTGGCCTACACGCTTTCCTTCTGATTCTCCAACGCTTTCCGTGCTGAGGCTTGGGGCCCCTCGGTCACTCTGAAGCTCTCAAAGAGCATCGTCAGCGTTTGGGGACTGGCGAGAACCATGTTCTGGGTTGCCGCCTACGACTGCACTGATCACTCGACCAACCGGATCACCTCTCCAAAAGGAAAATCCTCGCAAGTGCGGGGGGTAGCTGCGCAAAATGTCCTGAGTTTCACCGCAGGTGCTATTCCGGACGCATGGTGGGAAAAAGAATCACGTCGCGGATCGTGTATTGTCCGGTGAGCAGCATCACCATGCGGTCCATGCCGATGCCGATGCCACCCATCGGCGGCATCCCATATTCCATCGCCCGCAGGTAATCCTCATCCAGCGGGTGCGTTTCGGCCTCGCCGCCGCGCCCACGCTCGACCTGCTCCTCCATCAAATCGCGTTGCACCACTGGGTCGTTGAGTTCGGAATAGGCGTTGGCCATTTCCCATCCGTTGATGAACATCTCAAAGCGCTCAATCAGTTCTGGATTGTTGCGGTGCGTCTTGCAGAGTGGACTGGTTTCCTTGGGATGATCGGTGATGAAGATCGGCTGGATGAGTTGCGGTTCACAGGTTTCCTCGAACACCAACTGCATCGCCAAGCCTCGGTTCCAATTTCCGTCCAAACTCCAGCCGCGTTGCTCCAGCAAGTTTTGGAGTTCCGTGTCACTCAATCCGGAAATCGCAAGGCCACCAAGTGTTTCAATCGCCTCGGTCATGGTCAGGCGCTGCCACGGTGATTTCACATCAATGAGCTTTCCGTCGTACTCGAACTGCGTGGAGCCGTTCAGGGCAAGGGCACAGCGGCTGTAGATTTCCTCGCAGTGGCGCATCATCGCCGTGTAATCCACATTGGCCTGATAAAACTCCAGCATCGAGAATTCCGGGTTGTGCGTGCGGTCAATGCCCTCGTTGCGGAAGTCTTTGACAAACTCAAACACCGCATCGAAGCCTCCGGAGATCAGGCGTTTGAGGTAGAGTTCGTTGGAGATGCGCAGGTAGAAGGTCTGGTCCAGCGCGTTGTGATGCGTGGTGAACGGAGTCGCGTTGGCTCCGCCATAGACGGCTTGGAGCGTTGGAGTTTCGACTTCCAGAAAACCCTGCTCGGCTAAGTAGTTTCGAGTCGTCTGGAAAATCGTGTTGCGCTGCCGGAAGACTTGCGCGACTTCCGGATTCAGGACAAGATCGGCATAACGCTGGCGATACCGGAACTCCTTGTCCGTGACTTCGTCGTGGACAATGCGCTCGCCATCCTTTTCCTCCACCTTGGGCACAGGCAGTGGGCGGATCGCCTTGGAGAGCAAAACCACTTGCTTGGCCCGCAGCGTCAACTCCCCCGTCTTGGTACGCATCATTGTCCCGGTGATGCCCAGAAAATCTCCGATGTCACACAGGCCAAAAAGCTCGAATCCAGAAGCACCCACCTCGTCTTTGCGGACGTAAATCTGGAGGCGTTGCTGCTGGGCCTGCACATTTCCAAACATCGCCTTGCCCTGCCCTCGAACTGCCATCAGGCGGCCTGAAAGCTGAACCAACACTCCGGACTCCAGTAGGGCATCTCCCTGTCCATGAAGTTCCGGAACCGTGTGGGTTCCAGCAAAAGCGTAGGGATATGGCTCGATGCCGAGTTCCCGGATGCGAACGAGCTTGTCGAGGCGAATTTGGCGTTGGTCGGAAGAATCCTGCATGGTGGCGTGAAACCGGTTTTCAGTGCAAAACAAACCATTCAAATTACGGGAATTCCGAGTCACTCACAACGCAATTGTCTGCGGATGCGTCGTGGCGTCGTGGCTTGCATGTCCTCAAACGGATTCGTGGTGGCGCAGCAAGATCAATCGTGGTCTAAAATTAAGATACACTTTGCAAAGAGGTAGCATGGCACTCGCAGAGCAGGACATCGAATTCATCAAACAGCACCTTGGAGAGTGGCTGACCGAGGTCAGCTTGGGCAAGCCTCCAGCGGTTTACGAAATTGAGCTGCGGGAGCGCATGATCCGGGTGGAGGAAGAACTGAAGCATCAGCGGGAATTGATGCAGCAGGGTTTTGCCATGATGGATAAGCGCTTCGAGGCCGTGGACAAACGCTTTGAGGAGATCACAAGCCGATTGGATCGCTTCATGGTTTGGTCGTTCAGCACCACCGTGACGGTCGGTGGCTTGGTCGTGGCCATCCTCAAGCTCTGGAACTGAGCTTGTGAGCAGTTAATCCAACGTCAAGAAGAGCGATTTCCTAGGCTGTCCCTTGACGGCGCGGCTGAGGTGTCCCTGTCCGGTGGTGTCCTCGGCAAGCAGGAGGTCTCCGGTTTGAAACACCCGCCGGGTGCCATCGCCCACCTCAATGTCCACTTCCCCTTCCAGCATCACGATGTACTGCCGACGTGGGGCATTGTGCCATTCGTAGTGGTAATCCCCAGAGGTTTCTCGGAAAATCACTCCGGTCGCCGGGATGAGTTTTGACAGTTTTCCGATGTCCCCGTGGTCAAAAATCGGCACATCGATGTCCTCAAAGTGCGACTGGCCGTCGTCGCCCGTGTACAGTCGTGTGACTTTCATTTCGTGTTCTCCATGGGTTAATGCAGGCACTCCTGCAAAGATTTGCTGAGATTGTTGAGCAGTGTGAAGTACAAATCCGGCCCCGCCGACAATTCTACTCCAATGGGATCCAGCACCCCATGCTTGACCTCGAGTCCGTTGGACACCACCCGCAGTAGTTTAGGCGAAAATTGCGGTTCTGTGAAGACACAACGCCCTCCGGAACCCAGCATTTGTGTGCGGAGCGTTTGCAAACGCTGCATTCCGGGAGAGTGCTCGTGGCTGAGTGTCACCGCTCCAATGGGGTGCAGGTTGTAGCGTTTTTCAAAATACTGGTAGGCATCGTGAAACACGAGGTAGGGTTTTTGGGAGAGTGAAGACAAGCCCTCACGCAGTACCGCATCCAGTGCATCCAGTCGTTTACGGAGCCTCTGTCCATTGTCGTGATATGCTTGAGCTTGTTCCGGATCAACGGCTTGGAGCGTGGTCACAATGATTTGCACCATGACTTTGGCATTATTGGGGTCAAGCCAAAGGTGGGGATCCCTGCCTTCATGGTCGTCTCCGGAATACGATTCTTCCGTTTCACGATCGTGGGAATTCCACACCAAGCCTTGACGAAGACTCAACCAGTGAATCTCCTCCGTGTCTGTCAAGGCCACCACCACAGCCTTGCGGGCGAGGGTGCGGAGCGGTTTTCTTAAAAAAGCTTCCGACTCTTCCCCGATCCAAAACACCACCTCGGCGGCTTGCAACGCACTCGCACCACTGGGACGCAACGCATAAGTGTGGGGTGAGGCTTGCCCCCGAATCAGTAGTTTGGGCTGGGCGATTCCAGCCATCACTCCTGCCACCAGCGAGTGTAGTGGTTTGATTGAAACCACCACCTGCGGGCTGGCTTGTGCGGTGGAGGCTCCCAGCCCAATCGTCAGCAGAGTGGCAATGAGTGCCGTTTTTAAGTGCATCCGGATTTCTTGTCTCTTGCCCTCAAGCTATGTTATAAAGTTACATTATAGAACTCAGTGAGTGCATCGTCAACTATCCCATGAATTGAAAAATCCGTATGACCGCAGCACAGCAAGGATTTCCGGAGCGTGGGCATGACCACGCCGCTTGTCTGTTGCAGATTCTCTCCAATGCTGAGGCGGTGTGCCAGCAGCACGAGGTGCGCTTGACTCCACAGCGTCGGCGGGTGTTGGAGATTGTGGCCGGCAGCCATTCCCCGTTGGGTGCGTATGACATTCTGGAGCAAATGGATTCCTCGGGTCGGCGTTCGGCTCCGATCACGGTGTACCGCGCTCTCGATTTTCTGATTGAACAGGGGTTGGTCCATCGCCTCACGAGTCTGAACGCCTTCACCGCCTGTGTGCACTCCGATTCTGAACACATCGCGCAATTCCTGATTTGCCGCGCTTGCCGCACCGTTGCCGAACTGAAGAGCAGTCGGGTCGCCCAAACCATCCAGCAGGATGCGGAACATGCAGGTTTCGCGGTCGATCAACAGGCGGTGGAAGTGACGGGCATTTGCCGGGATTGTGGAGTCTGAACGATGGCGGATTCTGCTGAGCGCACTCTGCTGCAGGCTTCCGGGGTTTCCATGAGACTCGGGAGGCTGCAACTGTTGGAGCAGGTTTCACTTGCGGTGACTGAGGGAGAGATCGTCACAGTAATCGGCCCGAATGGCGCAGGCAAAACGACGCTGTTGCGGATCCTGTTGGGGTTGCTACCCGCGAGTTCAGGACGCGTGGTCAAGCGTCCCCGGTTGCGGATCGGCTATTTGCCGCAGCGCCTCACCGTGGATCCGGTGCTGCCACTTTCAGTGACAAGGATGATGACGCTGACCGCTGCTCATCCCCGCAAGCAAATTGTGTCTTCACTGGAGGAAACGGGAGTAGCCCACCTGATCGACGAACCTGTGCAAGTCTTGTCCGGAGGGGAATTTCAGCGCATGATGTTGGCCCGCACATTGTTGGGAAATCCGGAACTGCTGGTGCTCGATGAACCCGTGCAGGGGGTGGATTACATGGGTGAAGCCAAGTTGTACGAACTGATTGGACGCATTCGGGATCGGCATGGCTGCGGGGTGTTGATGGTGTCGCACGACCTGCATGTCGTGATGGCGTCCACGGATCGGGTGGTGTGCCTCAATCGGCATGTTTGCTGCGAGGGACAGCCCGAAGAAGTGAGCCGACATCCGGAATACCTGCGGCTCTTTGGCTTGGAATCCGGCACCGCCCTGGCCGTGTACACCCACCACCATGACCACACGCATCACTTATCCGGAGCGGTGCATCTGGAACAGCCGCACGCCGAAACTACAACTAGAGAGCCGTCATGATCCTCGACGATTTTTTCTGGCGGTCGCTGCTGGCAGGGGCTGGGGTGGCATTGGTGGCAGGGCCGCTCGGTTGTTTTGTGGTCTGGCGGCGGATGGCCTATTTTGGAGACACGATGGCCCACTCTTCATTGCTTGGCGTCGCGCTTGGGTTTCTGCTCGGCATTGACCTCATGCTTGGAGTGTTTGCGGTGGCCCTTGTGGTGGCGCTGCTCCTGTTCGCCTTCCAACGGCAACGGCAACTTGCGAGTGATGCTGTACTAGGCACCCTCTCGCATGCTTCCCTCTCACTGGGCATGTTGGTGATCAGCCTGATGACATGGGTGCGCGTGGACTTGATGAGCTATTTATTCGGGGACATCCTCGCAGTTGACGTCAAGGACTTGCTCTGGATTTACGGAGGCGGGGGGGTGGCACTCGGAGTGCTCCTCTGGATTTGGCGTCCGCTGCTCGCGGTGACGGTGGATGAAGCACTCGCACAGGCTGAAGGGATTCCCACCCTGCGCCTGCAACTGGTGTTCATGCTGCTGATCGCCGGATTGATCGCCCTCGCTATGAAGATCGTCGGCATCCTGCTTATCACCTCACTGCTCATCATTCCGGCAACGGCTGCTCGGCGTTACAGCCGCACTCCGGAGCAAATGGCCATGGGTGCCGCCCTTGTTGGAGTGGCGTCCGTGGGGCTTGGTCTCACCACCTCCCTGCATTTTGACACTCCATCCGGGCCCTCGATTGTCGTGGCCGCGGTGTTGTTCTTCCTGTGCAGTGTAGTGCCGCTGCCGCGTTCAAGCTGAACGCGGTTCGTCAGCTTCACTCGCCGGGCGTTTCGGTAGCAAATCCAAGTGTTTCATGAGGGCGACAAACTCGCCGAGTCGCCGCTTCCGGTATGCTCCGGTGTCCACCTCGGAGTAATCGAAAAAACCGACACCATCCCTCAGTCCGTTGCGCCCCTGCTGCATGTTCTCCACTACGATCTCTGGAGCTTGATAACGGGCATCCACCGCCTTGCTCAGATAGTTGGAGGCGTGGTACAAAATGTCGCCGCCCCCCCAGTCGATGAATTCCAGCAATCCCAGAATCGCAAAGCGTGGACCAAAGCCGTAGTGGATCGCTCGGTCAATGTCTTCGGCAGAGGCAACGCCCTCTTCGAGCAAGCGGGCGGCCTCGTTCATTGCCAACGCTTGAATTCGGGGCACGATGTAGCCCGGAGAGGCATTGCAGACCACAGTTTTCTTGCCAATGGCTTCCAGCGATGTCCTCAGTTGGGTGACGGCCTCAGTGGAGGTTTGCTCACTCTTGCTGATTTCCACGAGCGGCATCAGGTGTGCGGGATTGAGCCAGTGGGCGTTCATGAATCGTTCAGGAGAGCGGACGAACTTAGCCAACTCCGTTACCAGAAAGGTTGAGGTTGTGGAGGCGATCACAGTATCGTTCGGCACAACTTCACTGACGAAGGCGAATACGGCTTCCTTGGCGGACATGACCTCCGGAACTCCTTCGTAGATGATCGGGCATTGCTCCAGCACCGTGCTTGCGTCGCCCCGGTGATGGTCGCTGATCAGGTTAAGAATGCGTTCAACCTCACCCTCATTCAGCAAATTAACAGAGGCAAGAAAATTCAGATCGGCCCGTAGTTCAGCTTTGCCAGTGACAACCATCTGCTGCCACTCGGAAGTGCTGCGCGCTTTCAGGTCAATCAGGGCCACTCGCTGTCCGGAATAGGCGTAGCTCAAGGCGATGCCACGGCCCATGCGCCCGGCACCAACCACGCCGATGACAGCGTCCATCAGCAGAAACCTTTGTGCAGCAGGGTGTGCATTTGCTCTCGGCTCAGGTCTGCCAATCCTAGATTTTCCAAGGTGCGTCCTTCCACATAGAGGTCGCGTTCAAGGATGGCACTGCCGATGCTCAGCATTCCGGTGGCGATGGGGGTCTCCACTCCCGCCCATTTGCCGACGGACACGATGAAGGACATGCCCAGTGCAACATCCTCGACCATGTAGCGATGCTTTTGGAGGTCAATGTCTTCACGCCAGTCACCACTATCCACTAGTTTTTCGTGGGCCGAGTAGCCGTACATCCACTCGTCACCAGCGCCGGGACCATTGTAGTGATCCCGGAGCGGAAAATGTGGTGCGCTGTATCCTAAGGCTTCCCGGATCCGAATACGTTCCTGATCCAGCGCATCGGTGACTCGCCGGATCGAGGGCTGGGTACCCTCGTTGTGAATATCCCACGAATCGAAATGTTCCAGTGGTCCCGCGTTCATAAGGATCAGCGGTGGGTGAATGATCGGCCCGGCGTTCATCAACGCTCCGCTGAGGGCATCCTCGCAAGGCTCAACCGAGGGATACGCTGCTTTCAAAACTCGATAGGTGCCTTCGGATTTTTCGGCAGGAAAGACTCCGGTGGGCAAGCGCGTCGCGTAGCCGCTACAGATGACTTGCCGGGGCGCACGCTTACGGGCGAGGTAGGGCAAGGTGCCGGTTTCCGCGAAAACCGTATTGTTGTGGTTACCCGACTCGCGCATGGCCTTGGCGAACAGGTAGCTGCCAAAGGTTCCGGGTGGCAAAAAGACCACCTGCCCGTCTTGCAGCAGAGGTGCCAGTTGCTGGGACAGGTCTTCGTGGGTGGTTGCAGGTAGAGGAATCAGCACTAATTGAGCACCGTCAATAGCTTCCTCCAACGAGGTGGTCGTCCGTGCAATGGGTACGTCACGTTCGCCCCGGAAATCCTTGACCGCAATGCTGCCTGCGGTCGTCACGGCTTGTAGCGCGGCGGCATCACGCCGCCAGAGCCGCACTTCGTGTCCCTTTTCCGACAATTCCGCCGCTGCCGCATAGCATCCGTGCCCACCGCCAATGACCGCAATTTTCATGTTTATTCCTTACGTCTCAAGGCAGTTCTCCATTGATCGTGATTCGTGGTGCAGGGAGCGTTGAGCGCGGCTGGTAAATTTCAGGATTGGTAGGGCCACGGATTGTCCTGCCGCCATGCGGTCAGGTGGACTTCGCGGTTTTCCAGCACCGCTTCAAGGCTGCGGATGCAAGCCATGTGGCCACCGAGGGCTTCGTAATCATCGCGTCGCAGGGTGAACTCAATGGGGCCGACAAGCGCGGGAGTGGGAACGTAGCCAAAGGCGTTGTCCGGCAGGCGCGTGACATCCACCATCAGCGTGATGCCGCCGCCGGGCCAGACATAGGCCGGAGCGCCACCGCAGGTGACACGGGTGAGCATCTGCTTGACCGAGCGCGTGAGCCGCACCGGGTTTTCGGTCACACCCGCCCGCAGACTACCACCCGCTCCGGCCATGAAGAGGACCGAAGTGAGCGCGGGTTCGCAGTTCTCGCCGATGCGTTCCACTACGGTTTGCAGCACGTCCGGCATTTCGGCGGGAACCGGGGTCAGGTTTTCGTCCAACACAAAAAAGGCCGCATCCTCGCCCGTGGTGCTGACCATCAACAGGCGCAGTCCGGGATAGGCGACCTCCGGCTTGATGCGGTCAATGATGTCGAGCGGGTTGGTGACGTTGGTGCCGCCCCAGCCGTGTCCGGGTTCGGCGACCTGGAAGTAGCGCCCCGGAGTCGAACGCCGCCCACGTACGCGGATGCCTGTGGGTTCAATGCCGAGAAAACGCCCCGCTTGGTGTTCGGACAGCACTCCGGTGATGTGATCGTCCACCACGATCACCTCATCGGCGTGGCCGTGCCATTGCTTGGCGAAGATGCCGATGGTTGCCGAGCCGCAGCCCACCCGCATGCGCTCTTCGGCGTTGCCGTCAATGATCGGTGCCTTCCCAGCTTGGATCACAAGCGTGGAGCCGTCGTCAATGCAAAGTTCGACCGCCCCTTTGTTGCAGAGCGTGAGCATCATCTCGCAGGTGACACGCCCCTCCTGCTTACTACCACCTGTGAGGTGCCGCACGCCGCCGAGCGTGAGCATTTGTGAGCCGTATTCCGCCGTCATCACATGCCCGACCTCCTCACCCTTGCAGCGTACCGATGCCTGCTCCGGACCAACGTAACGGTCGGTGTCAATCTTCACCTTGAGGCTGCAATAGCTGAAGATGCCCTCAGTGACGACCGTCACCATGTCCACGCCCTCATGCTCGCTGGAAATGATGAAGGGCGCGGGTTTGTAGTCAGGGTAGGTTGTGCCAGTGCCGATTGCGGTCAGGAAGGTGTCTTGTTGGGCGAGCAGGGAGCCGTTCCAGCTTCCGGGTTCGCCGAGGAAGGGGACAATCTCACCCTGATCGGCCTGCACCTTGTTCGCCAACACAACAGGATCGGTGCGGATCAAGATGCCGTCGGCATTGCCGTAGCGTCCGCAGGAACCCGTCTTGCCCGGACTGATGCGGCAGAGGATGGGGCAGGCATCGCAGTTGACCTTGAGGTCATCGGTCTGTGCAGAGGATTCCATCATTATCACGCCCTTCCCTGCTGAAGCAGCGCCTCCCGAACTCGGTCGGGAGTGGCAGGGACACGAGTGATGCGGGCACCTGTGGCGTGGTAGATGCCGCCAAGGATTGCTGGGGCTGTGGGGATCAGCGCGTGTTCACCAAGACCTTTTGCTCCGTAAGGGCCAAGCGGTTCAGGGTCTTCCACAAAGATTGTTTCGATTGTTGGCATGTCACCAACGGTGGGGATCAGGTAGTCATGCAGGTTCTCCGTCACGCCTTGCAGGTACTCCTCCATCAGCGCGAAACCGAGTCCTTGTGCGATGCCCCCGTGAACCTGACCTTCCGCCTGCGAGGGGTTGATCACCCTGCCCACGTCATGTGCCGCCGCCATGCGCAGCACCTTGACGGTGCCGAGTGCGATGTCCACCTCGACCTCGGCGATTTGTGCCCCGAATCCGTAGGTTGCGTAAGGGCTACCCTGCCCGTTTTCATCGAGCTTCAGGGTCGGTGGATCGAAGGTGCCTTCGCCGAGAAACACGTCGCCGTTCTCCAGCTTGGGCCGTTGGGTGAGGTCCAAATCCTTGCTTCCGGAGGCTTCATGCGCGAACACGACTCCGGGGCGGAATTCCAGTTGGGCATTCGGTCCCGCGCCGAGTTTTTCCAGCAATTGCCGCCGCAAGTCTTCCCCGGCGAGTTGCGAGGCTTTTCCAGAGATGAAAGCTTGGCGCGACGCGGAGGTTTTCCCGGCATCGGCGGTGCGGTCGGTGTCGCCCATCACAAAGTGGAAACACTCTGCCGGAACGCCAAGAGCATCAGCACAGACTTGCACCATGATCGTGTTTGCGCCCTGCCCAATGTCCATCGCACCGTTGTAGAGCGTGAGCTTCCCGCCGCGAGTCACCCCCACACGCATGGTGGAGGGGTTCGACATCGAGGTGTTGCCGCAACCGTACCAGACCGTGCCCACACCCACACCACGCTTTTTGGGGGCTGGCGGATTTGCATTGAATTCTTCCGCTTCCTTTCGCCATTGGGTCCAACGACTGCGCAGGGCTTCGAGGCATTCGGCTTGCCCCGCGCTGTGTTCGAGCAGTTGTCCGGAGGCGGTGCGTTGTCCTTTGCGCAGTGCGTTTTTGTGCCGGAATTCCAGTGCGTCCATGCCGATGGACTCCGCAAGCTGATCCATCAACCCCTCACAGGCCAAGGACGCTTGTGGGACCCCGAAGCCCCGGAAGGCGCCGGAGGGCGGTTCGTTGGTCAGCAAAGCTTGGGTCTCGCCCCGGATGCTGGGAAGAAAGTAAGGTCCGGAGCAATGAATCGGCACCCGATCCGCTACTGTTGGTCCCCACGACGCGTAGGCACCTGTGTTGAAATCGCCCTTGAAGTGCAGGGCGGTGAGCAAACCCTCTTTGGTGCAGCCAGCTTTCGCGTGAATGCGGGCAGGGTGACGCTTGGTGGAGGACGCGAGCGATTCCGGACGGGTGAAGGTGCAGCGCACCGGGACGTTGAGCAGCCACGTCGCCAGCGCGACCAGTGGTTGCAGGGAGAGGTCGAGTTTGCCACCGAAACCGCCGCCGACCGCCGAGGGGATCACCCGAATCTGCTCGGCATCCAACCCCAAAACGGAGGCAACCTCGGTCTTGTCCATGAACGGCGTTTGCGTGGTCACGAACAACTCGATGCGATCGCCCACCCTGCGGGCGTGTCCGGCTTCCGGCTCAATGTAGCAGTGTTCTACCGCCGAGGTTTGGCAAGAGATTTCAGCAACAAAATCGGACTCCCGAAATCCGGACTCCACGTCTCCTTTGTTGATGAAACCACGGGCAAGCACGTTGTCGGGATGCTCGGCTTGCACGGGTTCACACTCGCCGGACAAGGCACTGTCCCATCCGGAAACCGGAGCTTCAATCGTCCATGCGATGCCGAGATCGTCAAGCTCGATGCGTTCGATGGTTTCGTAGTCGCCCACGAGCGCAACCACGGCTTCGCCTCGATAGCGCACCTGCCCATCCGCCAGCACCGGCTGGTCCTTGATGTGCGGATAAACACCGAAGCCGTTGAGTCCGGGAATGTCGGCGGCGCTGAAGATTTTCCTCAAACCGGGATGGCGTTCTTCGGACGAAGTCAGGTCGCCCAGCGTGAACCGTGCCCGACGGTGCGGGGAGCGCAAGACCCGAAGCCAGAGTGCGCCTTCCGGAGCTTCGTCGGCCCCGAAGCGTTCGTCGCCCGTCACCTTCTTTTTGCCGTCCACCCGGATCATCGGTGCCCCCACCGCCGCTCCCGGAGCCGGAGAGTGCAAAGCTTCCGTGGTTTCTGCGGCTTTCAGCACGGCCTGCACGATCTTGCGGTAGCCTGTACAGCGACACAGAACGCCGCCGAGGGCATCCAGCACCTGAGCTTCGGAGGGCGAGGGCACCCTATCCAGCAAGTCGGACGCAGCCATCAACATCCCCGGAATGCAGATGCCGCACTGTGCTGCACCTTCGTTGAGGAAGGACTGCTGGAGCGCGTTGAGCCGCCCATCTTGCGCCAAGCCTTCGACGGTCGTGACCGAGCGTCCCTGCACCTGCCCGACCGGAACCATGCAAGCACAGATCTGCTCGCCGTCAATGAGGACGGTGCAGGCCCCACAGTCTCCGGCATCACAGCCGACTTTGGTTCCGGTCAGCCCCAAATCCTCGCGCAGCACATCGGTGAGTCTCCGGATCGGGCTAACAGCGACCGCAACCGACTTACCGTTCAGAGTCAGGGAAATGTCCTGCTCTTGGGCTGTGGATCGTTGGCCGCTGGTAGCCGTTGGCTGGTGGGTGGTGGTGGTGTCGCTGTCTTCGAAGGTCATGTTTCGCTCTGTTCCGTCAGCTTGAGAATTGCTCGTTGCACCAAGATTGGCACCACCTCGTTCCGATAGCTGGCCCGTGCCCGCACGTCGTTAATGGGCGAGAGTCCGACGCAATGTTCCGGAGTCACCCGGAGTTCCGCAACGGATTTACCGAGCATGTCCTGCTCCAACTGGCTCAGCCGTTTTGCCACCGGAGAACACGCTCCCACGGCCACACGCAAATCCGTAATGCGCCCGTGCTCGTCCAGTGCCATCACGGCCCCGACCATGACAATCGAGATGACGAGGTAACGCCGCGCCCCCAGCTTTTCAAAACTGGAACGTGCCTGTCCGGAGGGTTTTGGAATGATGAGGCCCGTCACTAATTCTTCGGGCGACCGCGCCGTTTGACGATTGCCGAGCATGAATTCATACAATGGCAAGGTGCGGATGCCGCTCGTGGAACTCAACTCCACCTGTGTGTTGAGTGCAAGCAGGTTCGGAACGCTGTCTGCTGCCGGAGAGGCGTTGCAGATATTGCCGCAGAGCGTTCCGGCATTTTGGGTCTGCACTCCGCCGACCGTGACCGCCGCCTGCTTGAGCCCGTCGAAGTACGATGGCAGGTCTGTCCGGATCACATCGCTCCAAGTGACTCGTGCGCCGATGCGGAACTCCTGCTCGGTTTCCTGAATCTGCTTGAGGCCCACAAGCGCAGAGACATCCAGTATGTCCTCGTCCAGCGATTTTCCGACGCGGGCAGGGTAGAAATCGGTGCCGCCCGCCACCACCATCAGCGGTTGGCGAGCCAGCAGTTCCAAGGCATCCGGGATTTCAGTGGGTCGGAAATACGCGCCCATGCAGGATTAGCGGTTCGTGTGAGTGGTTGGTATGGGGTTGCTTGATCTGTTCAAAAACTCTTCCAGATAAACCACACAAAAGCAAGCAGGAGCAAGGAGAAAGTTTTGTTTTCCTTGGGCATCGGTTTAGAATGAAAAGCCTTTGCCGGATCTGCTTCCACCTCACTCCAAAAAGGCCGTCATGATCTTCTTCGACTACTTCCGTTCTTCCGCAGGCTTCCGGGTTCGCATTGCCTTGCGGCTCAAGCGCATTGAGGTCGAGCGCCGCCCGGTTCATCTGCGCAAGGGCGAGCAGCGCGATTCCGGGTTTCTTGCCCTCAATCCCCAAGGCTTGCTCCCCGCGCTGGTGCTGGACGACGGGGCCGTGTTGACCCAATCCCTGGCGATCATCGAATACCTTGATTCCCTGTCTGAGGAGAACCCCCTGATTCCGGAGCAGCGCTTGGAAGCCGCACGGGTTCGGCAACTCAGTCAGCTGATTGCCTGCGAGTTGCACCCCCTCAACAACCTGCGCATCCTCAATTACCTCAAGGAACCGTTGGGACATGAGCAGAGCGAGGTCAACACTTGGTACCAGCACTGGGTGGAGTCCGGATTCACGGCCTTTGAACGGCTCATTGTGGAACACGCTCCGGACGCGCACTACTGTCTGGGCAACTCCCTCACGATGGCCGACGTTTGCCTCGTCCCGCAAGTGTTCAACGCGCAGCACTTCAACTGTCCACTAGAGGCCTACCCCAAGCTCATGGATCGTTACGAACGGCTGGCCGCTCTCCCGGAATTCGAGAAAAGCTTCCCGCAGGAGCAGCCGGACGCGGAGTGAGGTGCAGGACTTACGGCTCCAACAGGTCTCACTAGAACGCGAAGACTGGTGAGGTCGAAGTTCGACTGCGGTTGGTGCTGGAGCTTTGAGAACTTTCGGGAGTTTTGCAAACCCTTGAGCTTCTTGCTTGCCATCGTCAAAAAAAGTGTTAAAGTTTTCTAGCTTTAGGGTGGCTCCGTCTCGTGGTGAGGCGTGGGCTGATTTTTCACTTTTTCAGCAAGGAGAACATCATGCGTTTAAGCAAAGCGATTGCAGGAATCGCGGTTGGCGCGTTGGCCCTAGCGGCCAGCGTGGTCACGACCCCTGCCAAGGTCGAGGGGAACAAGATTATTCTTGGTTCCGCAATTTCATTCACGGGGAAGTACTCCACCAACGGCATCCACGCCTCCAACGGCTACGACTTGGCCGTCAAAGTGATCAACGCCGCAGGGGGTGTGACGGTGGCCGGCAAGTCCTACATGCTGGACATCCAGTACTACGATGACGAATCCACCCCGGCCCGCACCGCCCAGTTGCTGGAGCGGCTCATCAAGCAGGATGGCATCAAGTACATGCTGGGACCGTACAGTTCCGCGACCACGAAGGCCGCAGCGCCGGTGACGGAAAAGTACAAGATTCCAATGGTGGAAGCGGAAGGAGCGTCTCGTTCGCTCTTCACGCAGGGCTACCGTCATCTCTTTGCCGTGTTGTCCACATCGGAGCAGTACCTCGCCAGTTCCATCGCTTTGGCAGCAGAACTTGCAGAAAAGGAAGGGCGCAGCCCCTCCAGCTTGAGAGCCGCTCTCGTCTTCGAGAACGACCCCTTCTCGCTGGACGTGCGTGCCGGAGTTTTGGATGACATGAAGCAGTACGGGATCAAGACGGTCATTGACGACAAAATGCCCCGTGACCTCAGTGACATTTCCGCCACGCTGACCAAGGTGAAGGCGCTCAGGCCAGACCTGTTGATCCTCTCCGGACACTCCAAGGGCGCAGCCACGGCGGCTCGCCAGATCAAGGAGATGCAGATTCAGGTGCCGATCATCGCCATGACACACTGCGAAGCGGCCAAGGTGATCAGCAAATTCGGTTCTTCAAGTAACGGCTACCTCTGCCCAACGCAGTGGGCGGAGACCTTGAGCTACAGCGACAACCTGTTCGGCTCGGCGTCGACCTATGACCTGCTGTTCAAGGGAACCTATGAGGGCTACAAGAATGTGCCCTATCAGGCCGCGCAGGCTTCGGCAGCCGTGATGGTCTGGAAGGACGCCTTTGAGCGGGCCAACTCGTTCGACACCGCGAAGGTCCGGGACGCGCTGGCCGCGACCAACCTGTCCACCTTCTACGGCAACATCAAGTTCTCCAGCGCAGGCAACAACATCGCCAAGCCGATGGTGCTGCGGCAGATTCAAAACGGCAAACTGAACGTGGTGGCGCCCTCCAAATGGGCCTCGCATCCGGTTCAGTACCCCCGCAAGGTCAAGTACTGAGCGGCACACTTTCCAGCAACTTCCCCTCTGATTGCCGAGGGGAAGCCCTTTCCAGAGGAGGCAAGAGTACTGTCAATTGCAAGAGGGCACCATGAAAAAAATAAAAATCTTCCTCAAGCTCTTCCTCCCCTGTTCATCCTCCTGTTCCTGCTGACCCTGCTCCACGCCATCGAAAAATCTATCCTGCAAATTGACACTGGAGGACACAAGGCGAAGATCCGCGATGTGATCTTCACCAACGACGGTCGTTATCTTGTTCCAGCTTCGGATGATAAAACCGTGTGGTTCTGGGACGTGGAAAGCGGCGAAACCGTGCGCGTTCTGCGCGGACAAATCGGTCACGGTTCCTGTATGGAGGTGGTGGTGCAGCAATCCCAAACCCCGGATCAGCTCATTGGGCAGTGGACTGCCTCGAATCAACGCATCCGCAATGGCTTGGCGTCCGAAATCACGGAGACCGAGATTGACCAAGAACTTCAGGCGCACCGAGCCGCAGAATGAAGGTTGTGATTTTCAAAACGAGCACCGATCTGGTAGCGCGGGGTGGCGCACCCGCGCTACCGTTTGGATTCCTGATGAACACAACCAATCCATTTAGCAGAGGGCCACTCCGAACATGGCTGCTCGTGCTGGCGCTGGTCTTGAGCGCAGGGGTGTTGTTTGCTCAGGAGGAGGGGCAGCAGGTGAAGATCGCCATGCCCACCGACGCGCTGGTGACACGGGTGGACGCGAAGATTGACCAGTGGGTGTACGCGGGCAACATTCTTGCGGTGCTGAAGGATTCACGCGGAGACAAGATCGTGCTGCGGGCCGGGATTTCCGGACAACTGGTCTTCTGGCGACTGCGGCCTTACAAGCACTACGGTGCCGGGGAGATCGTTGGCATCCTGCGCTTTGCTCCGGTGATCGCGGAGAAAGTGGGTGGCGCGTCGCCGGGCGACCTGCCCGCATTCCGGGAAATGGCGCTCAACCTCTTCAACGCAACCGGAATCGCCGGGCTGTTGCGGGGGCATGGGCTCGACTGGTCGGAGGGGCTTGGGCGGCTGGTGATGATCGGAGTCGGGCTGACTTTGCTCTACCTTGGCATCCGCCGCAAGTTCGAGCCGCTGCTGCTCGTGCCCATCGGCTTTGGTGCGGTGCTGGCGAACATTCCGCTGGCCGGACTTTCCGAACCTGGAGGTTTGCTCTACTACATTTACGAGGTGGGCATTGTCACCGGAATTTTCCCGCTCATCATCTTCATGGGCGTGGGTGCGATGACCGACTTCGGCCCGCTGCTGGCGAATCCGAAAACCGCCCTGCTCGGTGGCGCTGCGCAGTTCGGCATTTTTGCGACTCTGCTCGGTGCACTCGCGCTCAACGCGATTCCGGGCATTGATTTCTCCCTGCGTGACGCCGCGTCCATTGGCATCATCGGCGGCGCGGACGGCCCCACCGCGATTTTTCTCTCCAGCAAACTTTCGCCCCGACTGCTTGGCTCGATTGCCATTGCAGCTTATTCCTACATGGCGCTGGTGCCCATCATCCAGCCTCCGATCATGCGGCTGCTGACCTCGCAGGCCGAGCGGGAAACGCAGATGGTGCAACTCCGCTATGTTTCCAAACGTGAGAAAATCCTCTTTCCGCTGATTGCGCTTAGCCTCTGCGCGCTGCTGCTGCCCTCTGCCGCTCCACTGATTGGCATGTTCATGTTCGGCAACCTCGCCCGCGAGTGCGGTGTCATCAATCGCCTCTCCGACACCATCCAGCGCTCGCTCATCAACATCGTCACCATCTTCCTCGGACTTAGCGTCGGCAGCAAGCTAGCGGCAGGCGAATTCCTCAATGTTGAAACGCTCGGCATTCTACTTTTGGGGATGATTGCCTTTGCGATTGGCACGGCGGCAGGCATTCTGATGGCGAAGCTGATGAACCGCCTCACAGACACTCCCATCAATCCCCTGATCGGAGCTGCTGGGGTTTCTGCGGTGCCGATGGCCGCCCGCGTGGTCAACCAAGTCGGACTGAAAGCGAACTCCCAAAATCACCTGCTCATGCACGCAATGGGGCCGAATGTCTCTGGAGTGATCGGCTCAGCGGTCGCCGCCGGGGTGCTGCTAGCGATGTTGTAGTGGCAATGGCCGGGCTGGTCCGCCGAGTCAGTGGCAGAGTTGGTTGTGCATCCGGGAGGCGTAGCGGTCAGTCATGCCAGAGAGGTAGTCGCAGATCACCCGAAACTGCCCATCGCTGGTGGGAGCGTCCCGCCATGCCTGCCGGAACGCGGAGGGGAGTTGTTCCGGATCGTTGCAGTATACCTCGAAAAGTGAGCGGATGATCTGCTGGCCTTGAAAGGTTGCCGACTGAACAAACGGTTGAGCGATGACCTGTTCAAAGACCACCGTTTTCAGGGCACTCAGGAACTGCTGTGCGGTGGGCAGCATGGCCACCCGCCATGACAGCAAACAGTGCTGGAACTCCGGAACCTGCTGAAGCGTGGTGGAGTGGATCAGCAAGTGGACCATCAGGCCAATGGCTTGTTTGCGCTGATAGCCTTCCGGCCCGAAGAGCAAGTCCCGCAGTTTGTCGGAAGAGCTTCCGAATTCCCTGAGCCATGCCAAATCGCAGCGCTCTTGCAGCAGGATCCAGTGTTCCGGATTCAGCAAGCCCAGCGCAACCGCATCCTCAAAGTCATGCACCCCATAAGCGATGTCATCCGCAATTTCCATCAGCGAGGTGTCCAGTGCTTTGTGCAAGGAGTGCCCGTGCTGCCGAGCTTGTGGAGAGGTGAACTGCTGAAAGCGTTGGCGATCCTCCGGTTCCAAAGGTTCCAGCAACCAATCAACAATGGAGGTTTCGGTGTCCAAGTAGCCCTTGGGCGGTTCCCAGTCCTGACGGTGAATCCGTGCGGAAACTTCTGGAAGTTCCGGAACCGTGGTGCAATGCAGCCGAGCGAGGGGAACGGGATACTTGAGGATGCCGAGTAGGGTGCGGCGCGTGAGGTTGAGGCCATGTTCGGGGGTGTGCGATTCCAACCGACAAAGCAGCCGCAACGACTGGCCGTTGCCCTCAAACCCGCCACGGTTTGCCATCAAACAGTGCAGCGCGACCTCTCCGGAATGACCAAACGGAGGGTGCCCCAAATCGTGGGCGAATCCGATGGTTTCGATCAGCTCAAGACCAGGAAGCAGCGCCTGCTGCTCCGGATGCTGTTGCCGCAGCCACAGCACCAACCCCCGCCCGATTTGGGCGACCTCCATCGAGTGGGTGAGGCGGGTACGGTAGAAATCGTTCTCGTCAACACCGTGGATTTGGGTTTTTGCTTGCAGCCGCCGGAACGCGGCGGAATGGATGATGCGGGAGCGGTCCCGCTCAAAGGCGGGACGAGGGTCGTCCGGACGATGCGGGGCGTCCGGGCTGCGCCGTGCTTGCCACGGGTCCACCCCGGTCAGTGGAGGGAGGTGTGCCAGAAGAAGCTCAGAAACTCGATGTCGAGTTCCACTTTTTGAAGCCCCTGGATGCCGTTGATGATGCGCTCTTGCTCCGAACCCCGGAGTGCCTCCACGATTTTGAGCATGGCTTCCAACTGGTCCAGCGAAACCCCTAGCAACTCCGCGCAGTTGAGGATGAACTGCCGTTCCTTGGGGTGGAATTCCTCGTCGGACCACGCCAGCATGATGAGGTCCATCATCAGCGCGTGGCCCCGGCGGTCGAAAAACACCGACAAGCCCTTGCGCAGCTCATCAAGCTCCGGAAACTCCACAAACTTGATCAGCTTTCCGAGCGTTCCGTTGGGGAGGTCAAGCAGCAACACCATTCTCTTGAGATGATCGATCTCCTCGTTCATGATGATGTCGTCCGCATCAATCAGCAGGGTGAGGATTTGCAGATAACGGAACTTGTCCTCGTCCGAGGACGAACTCATGGGGTGATGCACGGTTTCCGCCGGCCACGCTGGGTAGAGGTCTTGGACGTCAGGCATGTTCAAGTGCTGGATGTTAGGGAGGCAGTTTTGAATCTCGTGCGGTAAGTCCCGCATCGAGAACGGACGAAGCCCTGCTGTTGCCTCGCATGTTCTTGGGGAAAGCATAAGCAATGCCCAACTCTGGGTCAACTCCTTTCGGGTCTGATTTCTCGCAGCTTGTTGTGCAAGCAAGGCGAGGGTGGCTTTCGCTGGAGAAGTGTTCAGGAGTCAGAAGGAGCAGAGTTCCAAAGCTCCAAAGGCATTAAGGCCGAAAGCTGACAGTAGGAAACCAACAACCGACAATCAAAAACCCATGACGAATCTTTCCAAAACAATGGTGAATCGAGAGGATTTCAAGGTGTGGTGTCCGCTGGGAATCCGCTACGCCGACATTGACATGCAGCAGGTGGTTTACTGTTCCCATTACCTTGTGTACTACGACGAAGCCATCATGCTGTACTTGCAAAATTGCGGCTATGGGTACACTGCTGAAGCAGAGGCCACCGGCAATGATTTTCAATTCGTTCAGGTCAACGTCACCTACCGCCAACCCTTGCGTTACACGGATGAGCTGCGGGTTGGCGTCCGGATTGGCCGCTTGGGGAGCAGCAGCATCACTTGGTCGTTGGCGATTTTCCGCAATGACGAGGCTGAACCCGCCAGCAGCGCAGAAATCGTCTGGGTGTATGTGGAAATGACCAAGGAAAAATCCACTCCGATTCCGGAAACACTCAGATCGCGCTTGCTGAATCCTGTGGCCTCGGCATGATATTGAGAATGCCTATTTTCTCACCAAACCCGTCTGTGACTCGTTTCCGTCTGTTTGCCAAGCACACTGGCTGGGGCGTGACCCTCTGTGCCCTGCTCTGGGGGGCAGGGTGTGCCTCCGGACCCGCAGCGACCTTTGAAGTGCAACGCCCCGCAAAACTGTCGGTCCCAAGGGAAGTCCGTAAGATTTTCATCCGCAGCGATTTTGTGGAAGCCGCGCAGGATCGGCTCGGACTCAAGGCGCAGGTGCTGGCACGGCTTGCCGAAAAGCTGAACGGTTTGGGCCGCTTTGAAGCGCAGGTCGTGGACCACTTGGACGAAAACAGCCTCAATCCGGAGCAGGAAACGGTCGCTGTCATCCAAGGCGAAGTGGTCAGCCGTGCCGAATTGGACCGGGGACAGTTCACGGATGTTGCGACCTGCACAGGGGGCATCGGCGGGCGACTCTCCGCCATCGGCGCTGCTGCGGCGTCCAAGGAGGCGATCACCGTGGACAGTTGGGGCGGTTACATCTGCCGCAAGGGCAACTTCAAAAGCAATCTGACGCAGGCGGCCTTCACCCAAGCATTCGCCTTGGCGGGTTTGAGTGGAGCGCCCCCCAAGAATCAGGTGGTCCGCACCTATCGGTATCGCAATCTCAGCTTCTTTGTACAGGCGACCTTCAGCGTCACCGTCATCGGCCCGCAGCGCTCCACGCTGGCCATCCGGACGGATGCGTCCCAGTTTTCAAGACGGATCGTGAACCAAAGCAGCTACCAGAACGTGCAGGAGGTTCACAACATCGTGGTCACCTTCCTTGGTCCCGTTTTGCGGGCGAGTGCCCTGCCGACCTTTCCCAACCTGATTCGGCCTGCGGCGCTCGCCGAGCGTTCGCGCCCCCGCGAGGTGTTCTACGGCAGTGCGTCCCTTCCGGACCCCGGATGGCGTGATCTCACTCGCAGCGAGCGGGCAACGGTTCTCAACGGGCTGGTCGAGCAAACCATCCTCGGCTTTGTGCAGACGATTTCCCCCTATCGCGTGAAAGTCGAGGCCGCGCTGGATTCCGGAGGGGATGCGGAAGCCCGTGCGCTGCTGGAGTCCGGCAAGCCACTGGACGCCCGCCGCCGACTGGAGACGATTTCGCAAGAGGATCGCAGTGCCAGCAACTGGTATCACTTGGGACTCAGTTACGAAGCGGGAGCGGTGAGTGTGGAGGATTACGAGGACGCCCGTCGTTTTTACATTGAAGCCCTCAATCGCAGTTCCAGCAGCAGGGTTTACGCTCAAGGCGTGGGGCGGATTGAGCGTTTCTTGGCGGATTACCGCAAACTCCGCCAGCAAATGGAGGAACGCTGATGAACTCGCGTTTTGTGCAGAAAATTGCGTGGATTTCCGTGCTTTTGGGAGTGGTAGCCTGCGCTCCGGCTCCACTGCTGACCATGCAGACTCCTGCCGAAATTGACACTTCGCAAATCCAAACCGTGGCGGTGGGGCGCTTTGAGGTTGGTCGTGTCTACGTTGTGCGGAGGGCCGAACGCGAAGGCATTTGGGAGGCCCACGAAATTTTCTTTAGTCCGGAACAGCAGGACGCGATTGCCCGCACGGTGCGTGCCCGTGTCGTGAATTTGCTGACGGCGACCCCGTATTTTCGGGTGGTGTTCACGGAGGAGTTCGAGCGGCTGGAAAACGACGCGGCTTTGCAGGAATTGATTTCGGTGCAGGGCTACACCACTGCGGACGTAGATGCTGTGATCAGCGGAAAAATCTGGCTGGAAGCGGAGCGCATTGACGGACTCGACCTCAGCAAGGAAGACCTTGAATACTTCAACCCGCCCAGAGCCTATCGCTCCTACGGCGGCTACCGGGAAGACCCCGGACTCAACCTCAATGTCCAGCAGGTCGTCTGGTGGCCTTACAAATCGGTGCGCGGGACGCTTGGACTCGAAATCAAGCTGACGCAACTCACTCCCGGCAGAGTTGTGGCCTCGACCTTTGCAACACGCAGCTACGCCCAGCGCATTGGGGGCAAGCCCGCTTCCGTGCTGGACCAACTCACGGCAGGACTGCAAGCCGGGCCGCAGCTTGCTGCCGGGGATTCCGGATTGGTGCTGCCAAGCCTCGATCAATTGGTCGCCGAGCTTTCGGTTTCGATTGCCGCCCGCTTCGTCAAGCGCGTGTCCCTTAGCGAGCGTAGAGTTCCCGTGCCGTTGGCCGCTGGAAGCAACGCAACGGCTCAACTCCTCATTGAAGTCGGTGCCTACCAATTAGCAATTGAGCAGTTGCAGCAAGCCACTGCCAACGCTCCTGATCCCAACGACCTCTACAACCTTGGGGTGTGCTTTGAAGCGCTTGGTGATTATGGACTGGCACTGACGAGTTACCGTGAGGCGTGGGAAAAAGACCGGGAAAATGTGCTGTTTGCGCAAGGCATTGGCCGCGTGGAGCGCATCCGGCGCGAGCTTCCGCAGTTGCGTCGGCAAACCCGATCCCGCGAGGAGTCCTAAAATCACCGCAGAGTCGCAGAAGGCGCAGAGAAAAAATATGAGTTCACGATTATGGCTTGTCCGTCAGGGGGTATTCCTGTTGGTGTTTGGCTCGCTGCTGGGTTGTGCTCCAAAAGTGACCTTTCAAGTCCAGCGGGTGGCCGAAACTCCTCTGCCGCCAGCAATCCGCTTTTTGACCATTGCACAGGTTTCCGGAAGTGCAGGTGAAATCG
>Ga0209402_10000983_pt1 | contig 32513 bp, 36 predicted proteins | sample ArcticOcean_MG_C_3_FD_187437 | JGI IMG/M metagenome (GOLD analysis project Ga0209402, IMG submission 187437) | Marine microbial communities from western Arctic Ocean - ArcticOcean_MG_CB8_126 (SPAdes) (version 2) | ecosystem: Environmental > Aquatic > Marine > Oceanic | place: Arctic Ocean... | reverse complement strand
AATTCATTCCAAACACGAGGGCTTTGTTCCATGAAAATAGATAAAATCGGCACGTATTTAATTCTTTAATCATTCCCTGTTTAAATTGTTTAACATAGAAGAAAAGGGTACCGCCATAACACCCTCGAGTTCAGAATCTATGAATGCATGGGCTCGCAGTGGGTCGCCTCAGACGCTACCCTTTGACTCACATGGCAAGGTTGACCAGAACCCCGGCAGTCGATACTGTAACATCCACAGCCTGCATCCGAGGAGACGGGAGTGAACGATGGTGATTGAGGTCTGTTCGGACTGCTTCAGCCCCCGCATCGCCCCCTACATGGGGTATGAGACTGGCAAGCGTTTCATCTGTCAGGACTGCGAACACATCAGCGTTGTAACCATCGAGTTCCAGGACATCGAAGCCTTGGTCGCATTCCTTCAGGAAAGGAGAGATGCCTCGTGAGCAGGTATCTTGCAATTGGAATGACTCTTGCTTGTCTAGCGCTCGTAGTAGTCAGCGAGATTAAGTTGGCTGGACTGGCTCCTAAATCTCCTTTCACCGCAAGAGCGTGTTCACCTAATTCTGGATAACGCTGTTCAGGATTGCGAAATAGTGTGCGATTGAGCCCGCGAGAACAAATAGGTGCCATATTGCATGATTGAAAGGAAAATTATCAGCGCGATAGAATAGCACACCGATTGAGTAGAATATACCGCCAAGTAAAATCAAGTTTATCCCTTCCCAGCCTAGAGAATCAAAAAGCGGTTTGATGGCAATAATAGCTAACCAGCCCATGGTGACGTAAGGGGTTACTGAGACATATTCCGGAACATTTCGATTCCACACTCTCGCAATGATTCCGGTGATTGCACACCCCCAAATCAACACAAAGAACGTCCAACCGACCCATCCATGCATCGTTACCAGCACGAATGGAGTGTATGATCCCGCGATCATCAGGTAAATTCCGATATGATCTGCGATTCTCATACGGTGTTTCATCTCAAGATTACTCACCGCATGATACAAAGTCGAGCATAGATAACAGGTGATCATGCACAAGCCGAATGTGATACTCGATCCAATCTTCCACAAATCGCCGGTTAGATTTGCTTCAACAGCTAGAAAGTAGAGTCCGAGAATAGCGAGTAGGGTGCCAAAACCGTGGGTGATTGTGTTGGCGAACTCTTCAGCCTTGGAGTAGGGCGCAATATGCAACCGTGAGATATGCTCCATCTCACAACACTTCCACCTAATCCTGCGCCCCTACCTTGATGAAGACTAGGTGAAGTTGCGGGCACCGAGTGTCAGAAATTACCGTGTTTATGATTCTTAAATTACATTGCCGGATATCATTCGAATACGATAGACTAGAATTTCAAAAATCAATCGCGAGATCTATCATCAATCTGGAGTCCGCCACGTCCGGTCAGAATCCGCCATTTCCCACGTAGAACTCCCATTCCGTAATTCCAGTGTAAAGTATAGGTTACAATTGAGGAGAGGAAAATTGTCTTACTGGTCTTGCTCGGAGAATTTCCCTTGGCCGAGCCGAACCAGGCTAGTAAGTTGTATAGCAGAATGAGTGAGAGGAGTGTGTGAACTCCAGCTCTCGGCCAACCCATAGGGATGGTTTCGGTGCTGATATCCCAGAATTCCGGCCAAGCCAGCCCACCATTTAACAAACCCCAGAAAAAGAATGCGAAGGCTGCGGTGACTAGTGGAGGAAATGCAGCCGTCATCGTATGCGTGAATGTGTGTAATTCGGGGTATTGATGACTTGCGAGAGTACGCACAAGTCCATAATTACCAATCTGTTTCTTGACTCGTAAAAGGTCACGTCGGCGATGCCACATCACAGCTGTTCGATCAGTCCACAACTTGTGTCCTGCCATACGAATCCTGTGATCGAGCATTACATCCTCAGCCCCGATAGCACCTTCATCAAAACCGCCAACTTGCTCGAGGACTGAGCGCCGATAAGCCGAATTAACTCCGGGTAATTGGCTGACTTCAGTAAGTTCTGAATCGCCGACTTTTCCATAACTTGTTCCGGCTGTGTAAATCGTCGAACTGAATGCGACATCTATGACGCGTTGCCACAAAGTCGATTCCTTGACCGGTGCGAAGTTAGGTCCACCAACTCCTGCAACATCTTCACGCTCAAACCAGCGAGCAAGTTTTACAACCCAATCTTCAGGTACAATTACATCGTCATCGGTGAATAGGATCAATTCCGAATCGGTCGCCTCTATTGCCACATTACAAGCATCAGCCCGTGTGCGAGAACCGGCATCATCGACAAAGCGCACACCTGCAGTCTCAGCAACCGCCCGTCCCGGGTCATTTCGTGGACCGACAACGATAATTTCGAGTGGTCCAGAATATGTTTGCTCAGCCAAACCCTCCAGAACTATGGCCAACTCATTCGAGTTGCGAACTGAAGGAATAATTACACAGACGCTAGGGTTACTCACGCCTTCGGCGTGTCCGCTTCTGCTTTCAAGCAATCTCATTTTTCGTCTTCAGGAGCTTCAGCAAAAATATTCGCTGAAACAGCGATTTAGACAATCGAGAACCCCACTCAAGGGTCGTTGGTGACTCTCGGAGCGAGGAAGTAAGTCCAAGACGCTCCGCCACCATTACTTGTCCAGGTGAGTCGAAGTGGATACTTGTCTTGGAATTCAAGATTAATTACATCGGTCAATCCGCTCGCTAATTTTCGAGTCAATGGATCTAGGAATTGTAGCGAATAGGTCGAATTTGTTGGATTTGGGCAAACTAATTCGCTCAATTCACCAGCATCGAATCGGACGTTGACTGATTCGCCAGCTTCGACACTAACTGAAACAGACATTTGGTTAGAGTCGAGACTCAAATCAACCAATTCACCGACCATCTTTGCCGCGCGAAGAGCGCGTGAAAGTTTCTCGGCATCGATAGATGCCCTACAGCTGAAATCTAACACAGGCATCTTCGGTTCATTCATCGTGCTGGTGTCGAGTCCACGTAGAATCCTGTGAACTTCACCTACGCGGATATTAATCGCACCGACCGCTTCATCATAATCGAATTCAACTAGGTCGGACGGTCCAGCGAGTGTTAATAAATCACGAATTTTTGAAAGTTCGATGCCAATTTCGACTGGTTCGACTTCATATGTTTCAAAACAAGCATCACTGATTGTAGCGGATAGTAAAGCCACGTGAGAACCATCGACTACATTGATATGAAGACCATTCTCACCCCAGACCAATTTTGCATCTTCTGTTAGGACTGAAAGAAGATCTACAATCTCCTTCATTAATTGTGTATTAGCGGTTACTCTGAGCATTTCAGCATCCTTCCTTATCCCTGTCCTAACTGCGGGTTCTTCATGATTACCACTGATACATCCGTAGGATAAGTTCAATTTTTATCATTAAATATTATTATTGAGGGTTAATGAATAAAATGATTAGAAATTATTGATATTCCCTGAATCGATGGCCACAGCCTTCACAAGTGCAGATTTTTGTTTCTGGCTCATCGGAAGATCTCGTTTGCATTAACACGATGAAAATACGGTCTTCGTCACACTTTGGGCATCGGTAATCGCCGACCCAAAGTGTACCTTGAGCAACCCGCTCCTCGACAACTTCCGTCAAATGTTTCAACGAACTCGACTCACTCGTTGTGCTAGCATTACCTAAATCGAGAGTTTCTCCAGTCATCGGGTCGGTGAATTCTGCGCCTTTACCATCTTTGCCCGTTAGTGGACCTTCGTAGAGGCATTTGTAATTTGTACAACGGATATTTCCATTTTTTTCCATGAATCCTAAAGTTCCACATTCTGGGCAAAACATATTCTCACTCTCAACACTGGCAGTTAATCACTAACCATTCAGTGCTGAACCATTGTGTTATTGAACATTACCACTAAAAATGCAGAATACCCTGACCAAATCTATGAAATTAGTGCAATTCCAGCCCTATAGCCAGCCCATGCAAATGTTAAACTTCCAATAATGGTCAAAGTCACGTACATTGCTGCACTGGAAGGAGCTTTTTGTGAGAGTTGAATTGTTTCGAGAGCGAAGGTCGACATCGTCGTGAAAGCACCGAGCACGCCGGTGCCGAATAGAAGCAGGTTATCTTGACTGATTAGTGCACCTGCAGCGAGGGCACCGAACATTATCCCTAGTAGGAGAGATCCGACTAAATTTACCGTCATCGTGCCATATGGCATAGTTTCAGCTGGTATGATGTTTGAGATAATGTAACGAAGGGCAGCACCGATAGCGCCGCCGAGCGCGACGAGTAGAACGAGCCGTGCTTCCATATCAAGCGCTGTGTGCTTTCAGTTTTCACCGCTTCGCCATATAGCGTTGGATTGAAGCGGGAAGTCGACGCGGAGTGAATTGTGCGCATCATCTACGATTGGAGATTAGCCCGCGTCGTCGACGCGGAGGGGATTACTCTCGATGAGTTGGTTTGGGAGCGTCAAAGCACAGGTGCTTTGGTTGATAGATTAGCAAATTTACAATCCGGTCGAATGAGCCACGAAGCCAGTGTTCTGGCAAATCGATTTGGGGATGCTGAAGTCGATTCATTCGGTGCATTATCGACAGATGATTGGCCTGAAGAAAGTGCAGAAGAAGTTGAATTATTCACCGAAGCCTCTCGTCGTTTAGCCAAACGTGGAGTTGCAGATTCGTCAGCAGATGTAGATCGTCGTCTCGATATGATGGTTAGCTCAGCGAATGAACTTCGTTCAGCTTGGACAACCTCGGAAGCACGTTGTGTAGAATGGGTTGGATTATTTCTTTCCGAGGTTGATTTAGACGGTCAGAGAGATGCAATTCCAGCCGCGGTAGCAGAGTCAAATTCGATGGATTCCGCGGCTGAAAAATTGAATGTTAGCCAACCTCCTCACAAGCCAGATGAATTGGAATGGAATTCAATAAATGCTCATGCGAATGGCGTTGTAAATCTCACTCAACAATTGTCCGAACACGAGGATGCAATACGTGCGGTTTCGTATGATTATGTACCTTCCTTATCCAAATTAATCGGACCACTTGGAGCAGCGAAATTGCTTGTTCTAGCAGGTGGGCGAGAGCGTCTCGCTCGGATGCCATCTGGCAGTTTACAAGTTCTAGGCGCATCCGCAGCAATGGCTGCCCATCGACGGGGTGCGCCGCCACCCAAACACGGTGCGGTTTTGTTCTCCATGCCGGCCATTAGCCGTAGCCCGAGGTGGGTGCGCGGCAAAATTGCGAGGTACCTGGCCGGTAAAGCTAGCATCGCGGTTCGGGTCGATCATTTCGGCGGCGAACCTTGGAGCGAGGCAAAAATCGCTGAGATTCACAAAGAAACGGAGGCAATCAAAGCAAGATTCCCAAAGCCTCCGAGAAGGAAGTGAGGAAATGGCCCGACGAAAACCGATTCAGATCGGTTGGGGTGTCCGTAGAGAAGGTAGGGTTTTGTGGACAAGAAATGCGGTGAAGGGGGTTTCTGTGAGTGATGAGCGGCGGAAAAAAGATGGACGGATAGAATGGCGCCAATGGAATCCTTCGAAATCGAAAGTTGCAGCGAGTTTAATCAAATCAAAAACCGATCCTAGTGAATTAATTCCCGAAACCGGCTCCACTTGCCTCTATCTCGGCGCTTCAACGGGCTCGACAGTTAGCCACATTCATGACCATGTTTGTGGAGCTGGAAATCATCATGGCGGGCAAGTTGTCGCTGTTGAAATCGCACCGCGGATGATGCGTGACTTGGCAAATTTAGCCGAGAATCGACCGGGATTAATCCCGGTTCTGGGCGATGCTCGAAAACCATCAGTCATAGCTCCATATCTACGTGAAAAGGCTGATTGGTTACATCAGGATTTGAGTATCGCTGACCAGGCTGAAATTTTTTTGAAAATGTCTGAGGCTTTTTTGAAAAAAGGTGGCTGCGGATTACTTTCACTGAAAGCAGCGAGTGAGCGATGGACTGAAGGGGGCGATGATTCTCGTTTTGATAGCGCGAGAAAATTGATTGATTCATCAGAAAATATCGCACTCATTGAAGAGATAGATATCTCACATTTTGAAGAGCAACATCGAATTTATTTTTGTCAGCGGCTCTGATTAGCCCATTGCCACCGCTATGCTACCGAAAATAACTAAGATGGCAATAATAACAATAATCCCAATAATTGTCAAAACGATATTTATCCATGAAATGACTTGAGCAGCTTTCGCAGTGCCGGAGTCAGGATGCCCGGGTTGTCCATTCGTAATTGTCAAGGCACCATTAGCGATAATTACGGCAGGGATTGCGAGCAATCCTCCACACCCGAGAGTAAAAGTTAAAATGATTCCAACGATTGATAATATCAAGGCTAAAATTGCATTTGTTTGAGTAAATTGACCCATTGGAGCATCTTGAACAAAAACGGTTTCAGGCGCAGAATTTGGCTCTGCGGTTGGTGTACCTTCAAACCATTGCTGTTCTCCCTTTTCTTCCATAGTTGGTGGAGGTGTCGGCTCAATTTCAACTATTGTATTGACTATATACGAATTAGATATGCTCATGTCCTTCTTGCATTAGCCTTGCTCATGCCGGAAATGCCTGAGGTTGAAACAGTCCGTTCAGGTTTAATTCCGAATTGGGTAGGCCGGCGAATATCTTTCGTTGATTTACGCCGGCCGAATCTTCGATTTCCCTTTCCAGAAGATTTTGAAGAATCGTTAACTGATGCGGTCATCGAGCGCATTGATCGACGCTCGAAATATCTCTTGATTCGATTATCTACTGGGAAAACATGGTTGAGCCACCTCGGGATGTCTGGAGTTTGGACTATCGGTGCGGATGGTCAAGCTAAACACGACCATTTTTACATCGAATTTGATGATGGAGCGGTGACTTCTGTCTACAATGATCCACGCCGATTTGGCTTCATGGATTTATTTGAAACGAGTGAAGAAACTAATCAAAAATTATTGCAAAATTTAGGTCCAGAACCACTGACTGATGAATTCACTTATGCTGCCTTAAAATCGGGATTACAAGGACGACGAACTCCAATAAAAACCGCTCTTCTAGATCAAAAAATTGTTTCTGGCTTAGGAAATATTTACGTCAGTGAAATACTTCACCGCTCAGGAATTTCTCCGCTTAAAACCGCTGCCGAAGTCGCAGGAAAAAGTGACCATATTAACAAAAAAATCGAGCAAATTCACCGGCAAATCAACGAAGTTATTTTTGAGGCAATCGAAGCGGGCGGTTCGACAATATCCGACTTCCGAGGGGTTTCTGGCGAGGCTGATTTAGGCTATTTCACACATCAATTTACTGCTTTTAATCGCGAGGGTGAGCCGTGTAAAAAATCCGGATGCACCGGTAAGATTCTACGAATTGTTCAGGCGGGTCGTTCAACATTTTATTGTAAAAAATGCCAAAATTAATTAGTTGCTTTCCATCATTAATTTTGAAAGAAAAAGTTGCATTCTAATGGGTGCAGTTCGTAATATTAGAGGGAATGGCTTGTTAATCCATCCTGCGACGACTTCACGACGACTATTGCGCATCGCTCGAACAGCTGAGCGGGCTGTTGCTTCTGCGCTGGTCGATCCGAATGAGCCAATTCGACTCTGGTCGATACCCGCAACTTCTTGGAATCCAGATGGTACATAACCTGGGCAAAGTACTGTCACGCTGATTCCATCTTTTTTCAGTTCAGCGTGAAGTGAACGGGAGAAACTGAGTACGTACGCCTTTGTCGCAGCATAAACTGCCATCGATGGTATTGGAATGAATCCCGCAACTGATGCGACATTCAAAATACGATTTCCTCGCTTCATTTTCTTTGCGTAGGTGTGAGAGAGTTGGGTAAGTCCACGAATGTTCAAATCGATCATTTGTAACTGTCGATCGATATCCACTTTAGTGTGTTTCCCACTCGTTCCAAAACCAGCATTATTTACCAAAATATCTACTTCTCCTGCTTCCTTGATAAGTTGGTTTACACCTTCTTCTGTCGACAAATCTGAAATGATAATTTGGCTTTCAGTACCGTGTTTTTCATTGAGTTCAGTGGCTAATTCTTCTAGTTCTGTTTGTCTTCTTGCACAGATTACTAAATTTGTGCCTTGGCTCGCTAATATTCTTGCAATTTCTCTACCTATTCCACTCGATGCTCCGGTGACTAACGCTCGTTCTGGCCTCTCGCCCATATGATTAGCAAAGCCGTTCGTCTTTTTCATTCAATTGCATTTTCTCAACATGAAAACGATTTGTTTATAGTCCTTGGAGTGCGATATACTCTGCCGACAAGGAGAGCTGTGTTTCTCCCGAAGATTCCTGTTCAATCACATTTGAACAGGCGCACATATGTTGCGAATAATGTTGGCAGATCAAACAATAATAAGGTGAAAATATGAGCAGAAAACCAATAGTTACCAATGTCTGGACCTTGACAATTTTTCGGTCCGGAGGCTACGCCCAAGAAAGCAATGTTGAAAATGCAATTTTTGCATTCGGAAGAAAAACCGAGGAGGTTGAGTTTCATCAAAAGCAAAACCTTCCTACGGGTATTATTCAAATTTTGAAAGAATCAAACCTCGTTGATGAAGCTTTAGAATCGGGTTTTGTTCTTGAATTAAGTAAAACTAAAATCAAGACAGTGGGTTGGTTTGAATTTGACCGTATTTTTATCAGTAAGAAGCGTAAATCATGCCATGGGATGGGTCACTGGAGTCAGAGAGCCTCATTCGGTTCGGTGCAAGGTTCGGGCTCTTTCGAAATGATGCCAGTTGACTGGAGTCTCTCGGAGTTGCCTCAAAAAATTTGGATGCGTGCTGTACCCCTAACTGACAATCGTTTGGCTTGGGCTCTAGGCAGAGGAGATATTCTTAGTTCAGAGCCGAATGAGCAATCGACATTGGAGGATTATTTTGACTTGGGTAAAGTAATTCCAAATCAGGAAAAAATAGATGTGATACACCTTCCTGGGCCACCGGAAAACCCGTATCATTTTTTCATAGACTAATGTTTGATGAGTCGAGGTGGTTTTGTAATTTTTCAATTCCTTTTCCAGGCCATTGACAAACCTGTTTCCCATCGATGAAAATTGAATTATGTGGTAAAATCGAAATGTTCTGAATCCATTGATTTTCTATTTTGAATTCTGTTAATCGTGGCGCATCGAGTAATATTTTTCCGAATCTAATACTGGTAGATGGTTTCTCAGAATCAAGCCAATCACTGAGTTCTCGTGTCCATGCATCACAAGAAATACAACCGGTTTTGCTAATTATCAATACAGCTTTTGGTGAGGAAAGAAATTCTTTCCATGAATTTGAGTCTAAGGTTTCTAACTCAACCATAATTGATCATCTCACCACTTTTTAAACACCTTAGAATAATAATTCACACTCATCTATGTGGGTTTTATTAAGCCTAGAAAAGTAAGCATGATAATAGTTTCAATCTAGTATTCTGAACCAAGAATATGTTTACAAATGTTGATGAGCGTTCGATTTAGGCCAAGGGTATGACTGAGCATACACTACAACAAAAGCTGATAGCCGAATTCATCGGTACCTTCTTTCTAACTTTGACCATTTGTCTCACTGCTGTATTCGGATCTTCAGGTTCAACTCATCCAGCCTTCCCAATTGCTGCGACTTTAATGGTAATGATATACGGACTCGGACATGTCTCTGGGGCTCACTTCAATCCGGCTGTGACCATGGGAATCTGGATTAGAGGTGCTTGTGATAAATCTGATGTGCCACCATATATTGTCACACAGGTTATTGCAGGAATCACTGGTGCTTTAGTATCTATACAAATATATACTGAAGAGTATCAAATACCATTAGAGGCAGTTTCGTTACTAACCAGTCATGATTATTCATCAGTAATATTAGCAGAATTATTATTTACTTTTGCCTTAGTATTTGTTATATTGAATGTAGCTACTTCAGAGAAAACTTCTGGAAATCATTATTTCGGCTTCGCAATAGCATCAGTTGTATTTGCGGGAGCACTTACTGTGGGTGTAGTATCTATGGCTTCATTCAACCCTGCTGTATCTATTTCTTTAGTTGCAGTTGGCAAATTAAAATTAACAGAGGTTCTCTGGCTACACATCGCTCCGCAGTTGGCCGGTTCATTCGTTGCAGTTCAGGCCTACAAGGCGACTCAGTAAGATGTTGGAAAACTCTAATGGCAGATTAAAACCAGCCGTAATAATCAATCAGAATCAAAATGTGAACCAAAACCAACTTGGTCAATTAGACTGTTGTAAATGCTCGGAACAGGTGATAGGTAGACCCTTCCAGTTCCTGAAATGACATTGACAAATCCTTCTCCGCCAGCAACCTTGGAAAGAACTCCCTTTCCTAGTAACCTAGTTTCAAAATTCAAAGTTGCATCTCTTGCCACAGCAAATGATCCATCAACAGTGAGTGTATCATTTTGCAAATCGATAGCCTGGAGTGGTCCTTGTGAATACATAACTACCTTTCCAGTTCCCTTTACTGAGGTTTGGAACATACCTTCTCCAGCCGCCAACATGGACATACTCTTGTTTCGGAAAACGCCAATTTCTATACTCTCATCAGAGCAGACGTAGGAACCTTGGTCAATAATCAATTCATTTCCGGTAAGTTCCATAATGTGATATTCCCCGAAAGTTGGTGGCCCGAAGTATACCTCTCCAGTTCCTGTATATGTTGGTCGGAATATATTCTCATTGGAAACCATTGATTTCAGAAAACCACCAATACTAGGAGCTTTGGTAACCATCTCAATATTACCTTTCATGTAGTGCATTACACCAGATTCAGATCGAACGGTATCTCCGTTCAATGTGACTTTTATCATTTTAAGTTCTTGCGTAGTAACTACTTCATAATCAGGCATATATTAGAGGCGAAACACATATATTATTAATATATTCAAGCAATCAAGCAGAACTCTTACTAAACTAAACTGATATTAACTCGAACTTGTTCGTGAGATTATGATTCAATATTCGTGTAGTTCGTGTGGTATGGGTGTCGTAGGCATGAAGTGTGCATCTTGTAATTGTGAATTGGTCCCAGATACTATCACAACAGCAGATGGAAGAGTAGTCTCAGTAACACGTTGTCCAACTGGTTGCGGTAAAATCAAGTCGCCAATGTGTTGCGGCTCTGATATGACTTGTGCTGTTTGATTAATCACATATTTCGACGGAATTTCCCGCCGGTTTCAAACAGCGCTTGTGTGACTTGTCCAACCGAGCAATATTCGACGATTTCCATCATTACTTCGAATAAATTACCGCCATCTCGAGCGACTTGTTTCAACTTCTCTAGTCCAGCTTCAGCCTCTTTCGAATGGGTTTTTTTGAACTTCTGATTTCGTTCGATAACCATCATCCTCTCTGCTTCATTTGAGCGTGTCACCTCGATGTCGAAATCATCTTCTTCATTCGACTCATTTGAATTATCGATTTCTTCTTCGAAAGTATTCACTCCAATTATTGGTAATTCTCCAGAATGCTTTCGATGCTCGTAAATCATCGACTCATCTTGAATTCGGTTGCGCTGGTAATTTACTTCCAGAGCACCTAAAACACCGCCACGGCTATGCATTTCTTCGAAAATTTTCAAAATTTCTTCTTCGACTGTATCGGTTAACCAACTAGCGATATGAGATCCTTGAATCGGGTTCTCATTTTGTAGCCACCCATATTCTTTTGAGAGTATGAGCTGAATTGCCATCGAATCTCTAACTGTTTCTTCAGTCGGTGTCCCAAACGCCTCATCGCGAGAGTTTGTGTGAAGTGAATTAGCGTTGTCTGAGAGCGCATAAAGTGCCTGTAAAGTCGTGCGATAATCGTTCCAAGTATACTCCTGTGCGTGTAAACTTCGTCCACTGCTTTGAATGTGGTATTTCAATTTCTGCCCCCGCTCGACGACGCCATAAATATCGCGCATTGCAATCGCCCATATTCGCCTTGCTACTCGGCCAATAACGGCGTATTCGGGATCCATTCCGTTTGAGAAAAACCAACTGAAGTTACGCAAAAATTTGTTTGGGTCAATGCCTCTAGCCTTGAACAACTCAACATATGTTAGACCGTTTGAAAGCGTCAATGCTGCTTGTGTAATTGGGTTTGCCCCAGCTTCGGCGATGTGATAACCGCTGATGCTGACAAAGTAATGATTTCTGATGTTATTTTCAACGTAAAATTCGGCGACATCCCCCATCATCCGAAGGGCGGTGTCGAGATTGAAAACCAGTGTGTTTTGCCCCATCGATTCCTTGAGTTGATCGGCTTGAACGGTACCTCTGATGGTGCTGAGGGTGTAAGTGCGGATTTGTTTGAGTTCTGCATCGGTGGGTGAGCGTTGTTTTTTTTGTTCGAATTTCTTGACCTGTTGGCGAATTGCAACGGTGAAGAAAGCAGCTAAATGCCACCAGTAATTGCCATTGATAGTTTTTGAAACGCTGGTATTTGATGCGCATAAATCAAAGCCATCGAAGAGAATTTCCATTTCTTCAATAGTGCTGATACTTACTCCACTCTCGCATACTTTTCCGAAAATATCGAGGCGCTCAACTGGGTCCTGACCGTAGAGTGAGGGGGAGTCAAAGGCGGTTGATATACGATTGAAAGGCTGGCCTTCAGAGAGGAAATGGAATCGCTTGTTTGTGCGCTCAGCACTGCCTGCACCAGCAAACATTCGAACTGGAAGTTCGTCTTCCCGCTTGAATGGAAAAACGCCGCCAGTGTAAGGGAAAGAACCAGGAGTGTTTTCTCGACGAATCCATTCGAGAGTATCTCCCCAATCAGTGTGGTCGGGTAGTGCAACTCGTGGTAATTTCAATCCAGAGAGGGTTTCTCTAGTGGTTTTGACAGGGATATCTTTGCCTCGGACGGTGTAACTCGCTTGCCCAGAGCGATATTCGGTGGATTTATTCTTAAATTCTTTGAGGATACGCCAAGCTCCCGCAGGAATGCTGGAACGGATTTTGTCAGCCTCGGAAATGAGTTCATCAGCTGCATTGGAATTTTCAGTTTGCCTCATTTGATCAGCAGATGCTTCAAGATGTTGAACGAGGCGCATCTTTGCTGCAGCATCTTCTGTTCGAGAATGGTAATCTCTGACCGATGCAGCTACTTCTGCGAGATAGCCTTGTCTTTCTGGTGGAATTGGTGCGGCTCGGTGTGGTAATCCATCTACGCCGAGCCGAGGTTCAGCCGCCGCAAATGATTGATTGTGGAGGCTGTTCAAGATATTGGAGAGGCGCTGCCAAAGTTGGTCGATACCTGCGTCTGCAAATTGACTCGCAATTGTCGGAATTACTGGAAGGGCGGTATCTTCGGTTTCCCATAATTCTCGATTTCGCTTGAATTGTTTACGAATTTCAGCAAGAGCATCTTCAGCTCCAGGCCGATCGAATTTATTGAGCACAACGATGTCAGCAGAATCCAACATCTCAAGCTTCTCGAGTTGACTGGGGGCGCCATATTCTCTTGTTGTAACATATATCGAAATATCTGCAACTTCGGTAATCGCATCGTCACCTTGTCCGATTCCACTGGTTTCGACGATAACCAAATCGAAACCGACCGCTTGACAAAGTTCGACTGCACGACCGATGCAATCTGCGATTTCTCGGCCGCTATCTCGGCTTGCAAATGAGCGCATGAATAAATTTTCATCGGAGAGCGAATTCATCCGAATCCTATCGCCGAGTAGCGCTCCGCCGGTTCTTTTTCGGGTTGGATCGGTCGCTAATAGTGCGATTTTAGAGCCTGGATTATCACGCTGAATACGCAGCATCAATTCATCAGTCAGACTGGACTTTCCAGCACCACCAGTTCCGGTGAGGCCAATGACTGGACAAGTAGAGGTGGAATCGACAGAACGAATTCGTTCCAAAACCAGATTGAATTCTTCTTCATCAGAATTTTCTGCCAAGGTCAACATTCGCGATACTGCTCCATGATCTCCTGCGGAAATTGGTTCCAAAAGTGAATTAAAACGCCCCACCTCAAGCAAATCAATCTTACTCGCTTCCTCAATTGCATTCGCAACCATGCCGGTCAAACCCATGGCTCGGCCATCGTCGGTAGAGTAGATACGGGCGATGCCAGAATCGCGTAAATGTTTAATTTCATGAGGTAATATTGTTCCACCACCACCTCCGAAGAGAAGGACATGTCCGTAACCGGCTTCGTCAAGTAATTGCTTTGTGTGTGTGAACATTTCAACTGCTCCACCTTGGTAGGATGTGATTGCGACACAATGAGCATCCTCCTGAATTGCCGCCCGTGCAACATCATCCGCTCCACGATCGTGACCTAGGTGAATTACTTCACATCCCATCGATTGAAATATTCGACGGAAAATACCTATTGCTGCATCATGTCCGTCGAAAATCGCTGCTGCGGTAATTATTCGTAACGGTATTTTACCGTTTGAAGCGCGTGCGGTACCACCTTCTATTTCACGAGTTACACCCAGATTTCCAGCCTCTGCTTCGCTAGACATCTCATCCTCGGCTCCCCCTGCCATGACCCCGGGACACTAAGTGTCCCCAAGAAACCGCCGGGTGTCATCAATTTCCAAGAATACGAGGAAAAATCATCAATGCCGGGTATGCATTCAAGATAGGGGGAGCACTCGAACCAATATGGCTGATGATGATCTGCATTGTCCTCGTGATGGAACAATCCTAATTTCACCTGAGACAACCAAACACACGGCCTTTTCTCAGCATGGTATTTATCATTGTCCAGAATGCGCAGGATTAGCACTACATGCAAAGGCAGCCGCTTCGGCCATTTCTGCCGAAAAACTCGAGGAACTCCATGACGGGTTCACTGATCAGGGCGCCCCTGTTGAAATTTTATGCCCATTTTGTATTGCTGGAATGCGAGTCCGTGATTTTGCATTCCGCAAGCTCGATGGTAGCCTAACGGAATTAATTGAAATCGACGGATGCCCGTCATGCTCTTCATTTTGGCTGGACGCTAGCGAATTGCAACGGATTTCTCCGGCCATCGAATCGGATTCTTCAAATCAAGATATTCCTACTGAAAAAACTGCTACAGTAGAAGCAGAGACTCTATCTATATTTCTTGAAGTTCTTTTCCATCTACCTTTTGTGTTAATTTGAATGCGGCAAGGACATGCCTCGCCAAGATTCATCGTCTGAATCGGTAGGCTCTTCCAACTCAACTCCAAGTTCTAACATCTTTTCAGGAGATGTGTCGTCATTTTCATCTGAGAATAATGTCTATGCATCTAGTGAAAACGGTCCCAATTCTGATGGATTTAAATGGAGCTTATTTTTCTTAGGACTCTTAGTAATAGCACCAATAATCGGATTTATCTTGGCATTTAATGTTGTATCAAATGATACAGCCAACAATGACTATTATTATGATTTGACAAATTCACTCTCAGGGCCAAATGAAGTCACAATCGACGGGGACACATACAATTCTTGGTCTCATGAATTTGATTTTTATAAAGACCCTGATCCGACAAATAGTGAGTGGATCTATGTGGAAATAGAATTCCACCTCAATTCTAATAATTGGGATCATTGTTCTGCAAGCGATAATAATTTTGATAGTGTAAGTTCAATCGATGATGGAATTCTTTGGTATGACCTAGATTGTTATGGTGATAATTTTGAAAATAATCAGGGCTATGTATCCTACGGCGGAAGTACATTCACATTCGCCGTCGACACGACAATATCTCCATCCTTATCTAGAGTAGATGGTGAATTTATGAATGATATAGATAACGAAATCTCATTGGTAATTATACCGATTCTGATGGTAATTATTTACATTGGATTACTGATTTATAGTTTCAATTCAGGTAAAAAAGAGCTTGGATATGGATTGTTAGCCGGACTTCTGACCGGTGGAGTGACTTTCTGTTTCTCTGCGCTAATATTGTCAGCGATGTTTTATAATGATTTTTAGTTTTGAATTTTTCAAAAGGCTCCACTGACGAGTAATCCTGCGAAAACAAACATCAATACACCCATCACCCCATCTATTTTTCTAGCGTTTGCTCTTAATCTATCTACGCCATTTCCTCGGGTCAAAACAGTGGCGACAGTAACATACCATGTTCCATCAATTATCATTCCCATCGCACCCATCCCGAACAGGGTCTGCAAACTAATACCTGCTTCGATAAAAGGTGCATATAGTGCCAAAAACCAAGCAAGGATTTTTGGATTCAGTATTGCGACCAAAAACCCTTGAACAAAACCTGTACGCTCAGATAGAGTGTGAAAATCCTTCGCGTCTTGTGAGGTGGTTTCTACTGGGGTCATGGCATGTTTGAGGAAGGTAAATCCAAGGTATAGCAATAGCACTATTCCTGCATATCGTAATATTGTAGCAATCGTTTCATCGAAAGCTAGCATTGTCGCTATTGCAAAAGCAGCAGAAAATGCATAGATTCCAAAACCGATTCCATGGCCAATACCAGTGGCGACTCCACTAGTCCGGCCTCCTGCTGCAGTATTCCGTAAAACGACAGCCAAACTAGGTCCCGGACTCATCGCACCGACAATGAATACGCTTGCTAGAGCAATCCAAGCCTCGGGGTTCACGGGATTCTCGCCTCAAGAATCTGCATACATCGCTTCTATGACATCTGACCAATTCTCACGAATTTGGATACGGCGAATTTTCAGAGTTGGAGTCAATTCGCCGTCATCAACAGTAAAATCTCTTGGCAATATTGCGAACTTCTTCAATTGTTCGGGATTAGAAAATTTCAGATTCATTGTGTCAACATATGATTGAATCTCTGCCCGAACTTCTTCACCTGCAGTATATTCTTCTAAGGTATGTCCTGAACTTTGAATCAATGCATATTGGTCGTATGGGCTCTTTGGAATTTCTGCAATTGGAATGCCAATTTTATCTCGTAATATTGCGCCCATATCAAGCGTAAACAGCGCACTACAATACTTTCGACCATCACCGACTAGGAAACATTGTGAAACGATTGGAATCGCTTTGAAAGTCTCTTCAATGACTAATGGTGGGATGTTCTTTCCACCGCTCGAAACATAAATTTCCTTCATTCGGCCAGTGATATATACGTATCCATCTGAATCGATTTTTCCGATATCACCAGTGTGTAACCAATTTTCCGAATCGATTGTTTCCGCGGTCGATTCAGGGTTTTTGTAATATCCTTTCATGACGTGGCGACCGCGCATCATAATTTCTCCATCATCAGCGATCATCATCTCTGTACCCCCAAGTGCTTTACCTACCGAACCAATTTTGTTATGACCAGGGTAATTTAAGGTAGCACCAGCTGTATTTTCTGTCATTCCGTATCCTTCAAAGATTGGAATTGTCAATGATGTGAAGAGAGTTAGGATATCAGGATTAATTGGTGCAGCGCCTGAAATTGCCACTTTGAGGTCGGCAAATCCGACCGCTGCTTTCAATTTCTTCTGGAAGACTGATTTTAAACCAGGGATTTTCAAGCCAATTTTCAGAATTGCTTTACTTGCAATTACTGCACTGAGAGTTGAATAAATCTTCTCGTATATTCGAGGTACTCCAATAAAGAGATGAGGCTGAACTTCTTTGGCGTAATCGACAACCATCAGAGGGTTGTCACACGAGTAAAGATGCAAGGCGTAGCGAATCCAGTAATGGTTGTCTAGCGCTTGTCCGAATACGTGTGCGAGCGGCAGCCAAGAGACATATCTATCGCCTTGTCCGAACCGGAAGCACTTTTCTAATTCATCTATTTCGTAAATCCAATTATCATGGGTCAATTCAACGCCTTTTGGATTCCCAGTAGTCCCAGATGTGTAGATTAATGCAGAAGTATCATCTGGGGTAATAGAGTTAGCTCTCTCAAGGACAACAGAATCTGCCAATCCATTCCCTCGGGTATAAAATTCAGACCATGTCGTTATTTTCGAGTGGTCTGGAACATCGCAACCATCCATTATTACAACACTTTGCACATCTTCGAGTTTGTCCAAAATGGCTGCGAGTCGATGGCAAGGCATTTTTGATGTGTCACCGCCATCCATGGGGTTATTGCCGACGAAGACAACCTTTGATTCGGAATTTCCTACGACCCATTCAACCTCTTCGGGAGAACATGTGTGGTAAACACCAACGCCCACTCCACCGAGCATTTGAGAAGCAGCATATGCACCATACCATTCTTTTCGATTGTAAGAGTAAATTGAAAGTTTATCTCCAATCTCAAATCCTACATCGATTAATGATTTTGAAATATCCATGACATATTCATAAAATTCAGACCAGGTGGTTGTATCCCAACCTCCTGAAGCATTTTTTGATGAAAACGCAGCCTCATTCGCATATTCTTGTGCATTTCTTATCAGATACAGGGGGGTGGTCATACTCGACATCAATCTCGGAAGGATGTATTTCTCTTAACAACTCCGCGTAGGATGAGTCAGGATTTTACCTAGGTTATCAGGTGATTATTGGCATTCTCATGGAAGGACAGTGCGGACATTGTCCCGCCAATCTGCTCCACCATTTTTATTCGCGAGGGGTGAAGCAGGACTCGGATGCCAACATGTCTTGACTTCTACATCGGTATTTGATAGAGCTTTTAATGCGCGTTTTTCTGCGTATTTTCCCACTCCAATGACAGTAGTGATTCCCAATATATCTACAATTTCCCTTAGATGTTCATCACATCGTTCGAGTAGTAATTGATTTGTTGACCCGGAAATTTTGTCCGGAGTGATATTTGTTGCACGTTCCCCTGAGAATAGCATCAACGGACAGTGATTAACGAGGAAAACCTTCGAAAGTATATTTTCACTCGAACCATAATGGTCTGAAAGCAAACCCCAGAGCCTTGTTCCAGACACTTCTTCTTTTGGCCAATCCAGCCCACTAACCGGCCGCTTAGGATGCAAATTCCGTGGCTGCTCGACTGGTAAATCGCGAATCTCCAATATTTCGCGAACCATAGCGGTTGCAGCGAAAGGAATTCCCATTTGCCCCATGCCATGCGGGCCGGGATTCATCCCCAACAGGAGTGTTTTCGCCTTTCCTTTCGCGGCTTTTTTAAGATAAGCGAGATGAGGTTGCCAAGCATAAACAAGAGGATTGTAGATACAATCAACCAAGCCTTGTTCGACCAAATCATCTGCATACGATTCAACATCATCTCGCAATCTTGCCGCAGCATCGATCAATAGTGATTCTAACAACTTCTCACCTATTGTTTGATATCTCCGACAAGCGCATCAGTAAGTTCGCATAATTCATCGGGAGTAATTGGAAAAACACTGTCTGCAGAGCCAGCTGCCCCCCAAATGAGGTCATATTGAAACAGATCTTCATCCATCAGCAAGATGCATGGCTTTAGGTGGCCGAAGGGTGGAACTCCTCCCGGTGCATAACCTGTATTTTCGATGATATAATCAGCATCAACCATCGATGGTTTGTAGCCCAAAATACGCTTTACTTTGCGCTTTCGGTCTACTCTATTCGCCCCAGAAGTGATGACTACAATTGCGCCTGATTCACCCTTGAATACGATGGATTTTGCAATATGTCCGACTTCACAACCAAGTTGTTCAGCTGCATCTTGACTCGTCCGAGTGCCCGCTGCATATCGCCTTGGGTTCGGTTTAAAATTCAATTTTACACACTCAGCAAGCCATGCCTCGTGCCCACCCATAATCTCTGATGTTCGCATCTGAACTTCATCATTGGGGCACTGAATTGAAGGTCAGGTGGTCTGACCGATGTTCATGCAGAGGTTGTTTCAAGCAAAGTGGGTCCGATTCAATCACATTGCGACGATCTTTGGAATTTTTTCGACAATTCTGTTAAGTTATTTCGTTTGGGTCCGTGAAGGATGTGATCCTTGGCTGCCTTTTATTTCAGATACCGATGTTAATCCTGAATCTGGAATTCCATTCACTATCGGCCTCTCAATTACTGGCATTATGCTCACCCTTGCCTTTATTCAAATCGGGGCGTTACGCCAAAATTGGCTGGAAAAATATGATACTGAAAGCCGATTGATATTTTGGAATAAAATGTCGACTTTGGCAGGAGTTACATCAGGATTGGCAACCTCTTGGATAGCATTCACACCATGGCATGAACAGATGATTTTGCATATTTTTCAGGCGAGTATAATATTCACAGGTGCAGCAATTTGGGTTGTTATCGCAAGTTTTGTGAGTATAAAAATGTCAGAAATTGACGAGAGTTTTTCCTTAATTTTGAAATACAGAATTATCGCTGCGATAATTTCAGTTTCAAGTTTCATTCTGATGAGTATTCATTTCGGGCTGATTGTTGGCGGTAAAGGTGATTTATCAAGTGTAGAATATTATCTAGATAGTGTTGTTATCTGCACCGAGTTAGCATCGCCTATACTCACTCGAGCAGCTTTCTTCGAATGGCTAATGGTTTTCAGTCTCGGTGCGGTGCTCGCGTCTTTTATTCCTGAAATTGATTTACTAGTCGACGAGAATTAATCGAATTGAGTTTTGAATTCACCAGGGACGGAGACTTCAATCAATTCCAAATCTTGCTTCGCATCAGAATATTTCACCCTCATTCCTGGTGGAATGACGAATGCATCTCCTTTTCCAAGAATCTGCGACTCTACGCCTTCTCCTTCGAGTGTTAAGCCACCACTCATGATATAATTGAACAAAATATCTCCTTCGTGATTCGACCAAACCGTTTTCCCATCACTTGGTTTGACAACCTGAACACTCGCGACACCTTTGGTATTCTCACAAATTGTTGTGTCGCGGCAAACAAATCCTGGTAATCTGAATTCTTGCCAAGCCGCTTCAGAGGCTTGATTGTGAACAAACTTCTGACCTTGCCATTCCCTATCGGGTCGCAAATGTTCGGTCGGTAATTCCATTTCATGGTCGATGACTGTGACATGATCTGCCGGTACACCAATCTCGACGACCTCTAAATTATCGCCTGAAAACAACACCCGATGGCGAATTTCTGGCGGTTGAATAAAACAATCACCCGCGGTTAACCGAATCGGTTCACCCTGATCTTCATAGACAACATCAACCCAGCCATTTATACAGAAAATAAGCTGGAATCCGACTTTGTGATAATGCACCATATCTGGAACTGGCCCCCCTTCGGCTATTCTGACATGACTCGCGATTATCGAGCCCCCAAGTCTACCTTGAATCAGGTCTCGGTAATACATTCCGGCTCGCCCAATTACCCATGAATCACTATCGGCGAGTCGACGTGTTTGGAAACTATGTTCGGTCTTTGGAATTACCATCGGTGGATTGTTTGGGACAATTTCGACGACCGTTCCATTCGGCGCTACCATTTGAGTATGGCCAGCAAATTTTTCATCCTTTTCATTGGTGCAAATTCGTAATAGACCCGGTGAAATCTCTTCATCCATATCGATTCTGAGTCGCAATCCCATACCTGAAAATTCTGCGACTCTTGGATGATCTGCAGGATAGATTGTATCCATTTTCATGCCTAATATTTCTGTGAAAAATCTAATGTCATCATCCAATACTTTTGATGGCAGAATTACCCACCCTTCATTAGTCATTATACACATCTTAATCAAAATTTATTATAACGATAACCTTAACGAAATCCGAATAACTTTGGCATTTACTTTCTAATTCTGATAAAAATCACTAGAAAATTAAATCTAAACTTCTTTCAAAGCGAAGCCACTCGATTCAAGATATGGTTTGGCCGATTGGACCCTACGGGACTTCGATGGGTGCATTATTGCTGATGACGCTACCCGTCCATTGGTTCCTCACAAGAGATGAGCCTGAAAAGCGGGTTGGATTTCTCGAGTTACCTGGTGAAATCCGGAAGAAGGGATACGGTTGGCACATCGCTCTCTACGTCTTGATGTTCATTTACAAGGCGTTGATAGATCACCATAACGAGCCGATGAAGGCACGTGTTGGAGGATTTACACATTGGTTTTGGTCGATTGAGGGAGATTGGACTTTACGCATTCAAGAGGCTTTTGAAAATGACCTTTTGACGGATATTTTGTCGGCTCATTACCTCTTCATGTACCTATTCATTATCTGGTTCAGCCCGATGTATTACATGCTCAGCCGCGACGAGAGAATGGCTGACAAAGCGGCTCTGAATTACTTCATAATCTACATTCTCAGCGTACCACTATACCTTTTCTTCAATGTCGAAGTAACCTCTTCGTTCATTCCTGGGATGGACGCTTTATTGTATCATGATGACTTTACTTTGCGATTCTTTGTCGACAATGACCCGATGGATAATTCAATTCCGAGTTTACACATCGGATTGTCAGCCTCACTTTTGATGATCAATAGATTACATGTTCGCGAATTAGGAATTTCAATTTCCGATTGGCGACACCGAGAATTTGACTTGTTTATCATGGGAAATTTAGTGATTTATTTATTTTCGATTCAATACCTCGGAATCCACTGGGTTTTCGATGTGATTCCAGGATTAATGATGGCAATAATTACCGCAGGATTTGTCCATGCTGTACAGCCGATTGTTCGTGCTCGTCGAGAGAGAGGTTTGGCTTCATTATTGCCAGATCGCCGGCAGACCATCGCTGCTATTGGAGTCATATTAGTCTGCTCATCTTGGTTGATGCTCGGAGTTGTCGATGGGGCTGGTGTCGATGAGGATCAAGCTAATTTCCGCTTCGGCGAGGGCGATGTAATCATCGACGTCATCGAGGTACATTCGCTGAATTCTCCGGTTACGATGATAGTGAAAAATGTCGGAGAATATCCAGTTGAGGTTATGCTGGTAGATTTGAAATCGGCTGAGGGACATATGACTCGAGGAAAAATCGATTGGAATTCAATTTCTAATTTCGAACAAAAAACACAAATTCCAATAGATGAATCAATCGATTTCTCAGTTATTCCTAACAGCCTTTTCGATACACATCTAATCCTTGCTCGAATTTCTGATGAATCGGTGAGTGGAGGAGGTGTAGGTGAATTGAGGATAACTCCACATTATGTCGATGACGAACTGATTTACACAGCCCTTCTGGCGAGTTTGCCGGCATTTTTCATTACGGGAATAGTCATCGAGGGGATTGCTCGCCGCCGCACTGCAAGTGCTATGCAATAAGAAATTATTATTCATGGAATATTGTATGCGACAATCCCACCGACATATAATCCAGTCATCGAACCTAGGGCAATCCAGATGCCAATCCTGAATGGTGGGAAATTGTATTTCCACATGTAGGTGGATTGGAATACCCATGTTAATCCGACGATGATAAACCAAACTGCGAAGGCCTTAATGGGTAAAAATCCAATAAAAATTCCGGCCAGATAACCTGCATAAAGCTCGAATTTATTTCCGTATTTCTCATTCAAAAGGAACAAACTCAATGCAGCGATTAACAAAACTAGAACCGAGAAATTAATCGATTCTTTGGATAGGTATGGTACTTCGGTCAGATATGGTAAAATTCCGATAAGAAAACCAAACCCTGATGGAATCGCAACAGGCCAAAGTGGCGGTTCTTCCCATTTCATGAATGGACTGCGGACGCACATTGCTGAAGAATACTGTGAATTGCCGAGAGCGGCTGTATCATAACTGAAACGACGCTCCGGTAAATGATGTCTAAAGGTGAAATCGTTCTTGGGTGCCTTGCACCACACCCACCTCACCTTGTTTATGCAGAAAATCCTCCTCAAAATGAGGCTTATTCCGAAGGTGGATGGGAAACGCTTCGGTGGGGATATGCTCGCCTCGCTAGAAAATTGAAAAAAATTGATTATGATGTAATAGTTATTTTCACGCCACATTGGCAAACCTATATCGGCACACATTTCCTTGGCTTACCAGAATTCAAATCGAAATCTGTTGACCCTATTTTCCCTAATCTATTCCGTTTCAATTACGATCTAAAAGTCGATGTTGATCTTGCAGAAAAAATGCGCGAGGCGGCAGATGAAACTGGAATAATTACCAAGATGATGACTAATCCTGATTTTCGTGTCGATTATGGCACGATAACCAGTTGCCATTTATTGAATCCCGATTGGGATAAGCCAATCGTGACGATTTCATCGAATCGGAATACTGATTATTACTCACCAGAAGTTATGATAGAGCAGGCTAGCGCGCTGGGTCGCGCTTGCGCCAAAGCAATCGAAGAAAGCGGCAAGCGTGTCGTTTTGGTATCAAGCCACAGCCTTTCTCACAGACATTTCGTCACTGAGTCGCCTTTGCCCGAGGACATGAGTTTAGAGCACATTTACAATCATAGTCAATACGTTTGGGACATGAAAATCATCGATTTGATGCGTCAAGGAAAAAGTCGTGAAGTCATCGATATTATGCCAGAATATACTGAGCAAACGATTGCAGAAACTGAGGGCGGTGGACTGATTTGGATGATGGCAGCAATGGGACACCCCGATTATTCTGCAGAAATATATGGTTATCAATCAGTTATTGGTACTGGAAACTTAATTGCTTCTTGGGATCCAAATGACGAAACGCGGGAGTACGTTCTTTGAGGTGAGATTATGGCTGAAGAAATGAATGAACCTGAGATTTTATTCGGTATTTACTGTCCACCTCACCCTCATCCTCTGCTATGCCCTGAAGCAAACGAAGGTTATGGTAAACTGCGTTCAGCATACGATGCATGCCGTAAGCGCATAGAAGAGAGTGAAGCCGATTTAATTTTGATTTACTCGACGACATGGCCGAGCATTGTTGGACATCAAATTCAAGCGCTCGAAAATCCTGTTTGGACACATGTTGACGATGATTTTCATTATCTTGGAAGTATGCCATACGACTTCAAAATGGATGTTGATTTTGCGAATGGATACGCAAGTGCAGCAGAGAAACGCGGCCTCCATTCTCGCACAGTTGCATATGATGGATTCCCAATTGATACGGGCTCGGTTGTTGCTCTGCAATTATTGAATCCAGACAATCGGATTCCAGCTTGTATAGTCTCAAGCAATATGTATGCGAATCGAGCCGAAACAATCGTTCTCGGCAAGGCTGCTCGTGATGTTCTGGCAGAACAGGGCAAGAAGGCGATAGTCGTAGTTGTAGCAAGTTTGTCAAATCGTATGTTTACCGAACACATCGATGAGGTAGATGACCGGATTCATTCACAAAAAGACGATGATTGGAATCGAAAAATATTGGAATTCTTCGCAGCAGGACGATTGGAGGATTTGAGTCAGTTAAGTCGAGATATTCACGGTCAAATAAGAGTCAGTAAAGTGGTAGCATACAAGCCAGCCTGGTGGATGGCTGCAACCATGGGTCAGCACAATAATTACGCTGGCGAAGTGCTGGCTTACGAAGCCCTACATGGCTCCGGTGGAGCGGTAATTACTCTGACTCCAACCGATGGGTCTTTTGGCGATAAAGAATTTGATGAAGATGATGTTGAATTCTACCACGGGGACCGTGATGTGCTCGATAAGGGGATGCTGTGATGACAGAAGATGTCGATGAACAGACTAGTTTTGAATATCGACGAGCCTTAATCGCAGGGATTATTGATGCTCCGGATGAATTTATTGAAAAATTGTATGATAATTATGGTAAATCGATGGCCTACTCGGCTGGTGGGGCACTCGGCGCAGCAGCTGGTGTTGCAGTTGGTGGGCCGGTTGGAGCAATTGTTGGCGGAGTTGTTGGAAGGAGAACTGCGGGTACAATGATTAACGAAGACGGACCAATAATTTCAGAGAACGCACCGTCTGCAGTTGGGGCTTATCCTCATGCATTCCGTGTCGGAAATTTGCTTTTTGTATCGGGTATTGGCCCGCGCCAACCAATTACCAATGAGATTCCAGGCGGCCCGATTAAAGATGCGAATGGCGATCCTCTAGATTACGATATTCGAGCACAAACTAGGGCGGTAATCGAGAACATCAAAATAATTCTTGAAGATGCTGGCTCATCCTTAGACAAGGTGGTTGATTGCCTATCTTTCCTCGTTGATATGGACCGGGATTTTGCAGGATATAATGAGGTCTATGCAGAGTATTTCTCTGAGATTCTATGCGCTCGAACTACTTGTGCTGTTCGCGCCCTTCCAACCTCTATTGCGGTCGAGCTGAAGGTTATCGCTAAAGTCTGAGATTGAATTAATCAGGCTTCTCTGGTCAATAGAAATCTAGGCTGGTGACGATTCTATTCGTTCGGCGGTACAGTCCGGTGGTGCAGAAACCGGATTGCAAGCGACTGGCCCATCCGGCAACTCAACCCAGTAGTCGATATCTTCTACCTTAGCGGGATAATCGGTTGAAATCGAATGAGCACCACTAGCAATTGCAGCCTCCAATCTCGCAGTATTATTGCTATCAGCCTCTCCATCCTCAGCATCATCTGCTCTGCTGCGAACGATGTATCCTTCTTCTACAAGATTGCGAATCTGCTCTCCATTACCAATCGGGTCGGTATTGGAGAAAATTGCCGCTTCTGGTGTACCTTCAACAGACATTGTGAACATTGTTGAGCCGACTAAACCGGGGAAATTTTGGTGATATTCTTCCCTAATTCCTCCACCCGCTAACAGAATGAAGATCGCCTTGCCGCGAGACTCTTCCAATAATGGCCAGCCATTTGTTGTAACAGCCTCGGACAAACTCGCTGCCTCTCCACGTACATCGTCAGGAGTAATCAATTTCTCATCAGGCCAATTTTGCTTAACTTCTTCTTCAATTTTTTCGAGCATGCCTTGCAATCCGGCGATGGTCGTAATATCAGAAGCTTGCTCTACCCATTCTTTCGGCTCTACCCAAATCATCAATGGTACATGGGTCGGATTAGCATCTGACCAAGTATTCAACACACCTAAACAATCAGCGAGAGTATCACAGGTGCTTCTAGAGTCATATTGATTGTGATAAACTCGCAAATCGCCTCGTGGATCCCACCAAACATCGAGTTCAAACTGCCGAACGTCAAACTCTCCTGCCTGAACATCCAATGGTTCGTGCGTGTATTCATAAGCCCTCGCGGTCGGTCCAAACGGCTTGATATGGTAAGAATTATGTGTGCCTTTTACCTGAACATGATTGATTTTCAGCGGTGTCGGGTCATCAGAAAAAATCGATGATTCCCCGTCCCCAAATCCGAGGCATCCGCTGAAGGTAGCTGTAATCATCAGCAAAGCCAGAATCGATGCGAGGCGGTTCATTTTCGTTCAGTCAGACACCCCATTAGAGAATAAGCATTCGATTGCAGGTTTGCAGCGAATCGACTTCACAACATTAACACGCAGAGCGAATGCCGACCGTCTACAATTGGGGGTGAATTCAGGTGACTGCAGAAGCAATTTATGATACCAATTTCATTTCTTTAATGTTCGTTTTATTGGCTGCTTTTCTTGTCCCAATTTTGCTTTCAAGAAATACTAGCCTACAGGTACCGATAGTTGTTGGTGAAATTATTGCTGGAATTATTCTTGGCCCCAGCTTTTTAGATTTGGTCATTTTAGATTCAGAAGTAATTCTATTCATGCGCGATTTCGGCCTCGCTTATCTGATGTTTATTGCAGGAATGGAAATCGATTTCAATATGCTCGGAGAAATCGCGAAAAAATCTCGTGAGCGTCAGGATTTAGCCTTCTATCAAAATCCGATAATTCTCGGTCCGGCTTCCTTTTCGTTGACTCTTGCAACCTCTGTAATCCTCTCGATTCTTATCGTCCGACAAGGATTCATCGACGACCCATGGATGCTCGCGTTAATTCTATCAACAACCTCACTTGGTGTGGTCTTGCCGGTTTTGAAAGAACGTCATTTGAACGAAACCACATTTGGTCAGACTATTTTGTTGACTGCTTTGCTCGCTGATTTTGTGACAATGTTATTGATTTCACTTTATGCAACCTATCTTGTAGAAGGCTCGATTAGTCCGAAGATGTTGCTCGTATTCCTGCTATTTGTCGCCTTCGCTGCACTTTATCGCACCGGTAAGGTTCTCCAAAACATCCCTCGGATTTCTAATTTACTCGAAGATCTTTCTCACGCTACCGCACAAATCAAATTGCGTGCCAGTCTCGCATTGATGGTTTCTTTTATCGTTCTCGCTGAGGTGCTGAACACAGAAATGATCCTCGGCGCTTTCATCGCTGGTGTGATTATTTCTTTACTAACAACTTCCAAAGATAGGCGTGTCGAACGAGAATTAGAGGCCTTTGGATTTTCTTTCTTTATCCCAATCTTCTTTGTCCTCGTTGGAGTCGGATTTAATCTTCCAGAATTGGTCAACTCACGAGAAGCGATGTTGATAGTTCCAGTAATTCTGGGTGCGGCAATCACAGTCAAATTCATTCCATCTCTGATCTTCCGATTCGCTTTCAGCTGGAAGGAATCGATTGCCGCCGGTTCACTTCTCTCTGCGCGTCTTTCACTAATCATTGCCGCCTCAATGATTGCATTAGATCTTGAAATCATCAATGAAGCAATGAATTCAGCAATTATTCTCGTAGCAATCATCACTGTGATATTCGCTCCGATGTTATTTTCTGCACTCATTCCACTGCAAGACTTACAACAAAGCCGCCGAGAAAAAGGAGAATATGCACTGAAAAGATTTTTGACGATAATTGACAATATGGGAGAAGAGATCCACGAAGATGATTTGGCGGCAATGTTCGAGAACATCGATGTAAATCATGATGGCCAAATCGACATTCATGAATTAGTTGCAATTTTTGAAGGCGATTTACACATCGGCGAAGATGAAATTCTCTGAGATGATACTGTAAACTATCGTAATCTTCGATTGAAACCTTCATCGTGTAATTGAAGGCAGGTATCATACTCGCAAGCCTAGCGAGGCGAGTCTATGGCAATTGCATCCGGCGCAAAAAAGGTCACTACACACACTCTTCAAGAAATGAAACTTAATGGTGAAAAAATCACCATGTTAACCTCTTATGATTACTCATTAGCTCGCCTTGTCGATGCCGCAGGAATCGATGTCATCCTCGTTGGCGATTCTGCTTCAAATGTGATGGCAGGCAATGAATCAACAGTTCCAATCACTTTGGAGCACATGATTTACCACGCTCAATGCGTAGTTAATGGAGTCGAGCGCGCATTAGTTGTAGTCGATATGCCATTTGGCAGTTACCAAGGAGATTCCAAGACAGCGCTTGATTCGGCTATCCGCATCATGAAAGAATCTGGAGGGCATTCTGTTAAGCTCGAAGGAGGGATTGAAGTCGTTGAATCAATTGAGAGGATTCTCACTGCTGGAATCCCTGTAATGGGTCACTTAGGCCTCACGCCACAATCGATTTACAAGTTCGGCACATATACCGTTCGCGCTAAAGAAAATACTGAAGCAGAGAAATTAATCAAGGATGCGAAGGCGCTCGAAGCAGCGGGTTGCTTCGCTATCGTATTCGAAAAAATTCCTGCTGAACTTGCCAAGCGAGTCAGCGAAGAACTAACGATTCCAACCATCGGAATCGGAGCCGGCGTTGATTGTGATGGACAAGTTCTGGTTTTACACGATATGTTGGGAATTACCAAGGACTTTTCTCCACGTTTTTTGCGTCGGTATGATGATCTAGGGGCTTCGATTGATGGTGCTGTCAAGGCTTACATTAGCGATGTTCGAGACAGGACTTTCCCAACCGATGATGAATCGTATTGAGGAACGGCAGTAGACCGAACATAACCTTCAAGGACGCTCGATGTTGAGAGGTAAATTGTATGAGTGAACTTTGGGTTGAACGCCATCGACCGGCTACGGTTGGCGATATCAAAGGTCAGCGCGCAGTCGTTGACCGGCTCAAGGCATATGCAAACAATCGCACCTTCCCTCATCTATTGCTCGCCGGTCCGCCGGGAACTGGCAAGACAACAGCTGCGTTAGCACTGACCAAGGATGTTTTCGGTGATGATTATCGCCGAAATATGTTAGAAATGAATGCTAGCGACGAGCGAAAGCTCGAATCGATTCGAACGAAAGTCAAATCCTTCGCACGAACTGCTCCAATCCCTGGAACTTCATTCAAAGTCATCTTCCTCGACGAAGCCGACGCACTAACTCCCGATGCTCAAGGTGCGCTTCGTCGAATAATGGAACAAAATTCAGCAACTTGCAGATTTATTTTATCCTGTAATTATTCATCAAAAATCATCGAACCAATCCAGTCACGATGTGCGATTTTCAGATTCCGTCCAATTGCGGACGACCAAGTGAGGGAGATGATTGTCTCAGTCGCTGAAAGAGAAGGAATCAATCTTCACTCCGAGGCTGCTGATGCAATAGTTCATGTCAGTCTCGGTGATCTCAGAAAAGCCATCACATCTCTTCAGGTTGCAGCTTCACTTGACAAAGATGTCACCAGGGAATTGATTTACGAGACGACTGCAACCGCTCCTCCAGAAGAATTGCATGGATTCTTTCTCGCTTGCCAACAAGATGGCTTCCAACCCGCGCGCCGCCGTCTACGGGACTTACTCGACCGCTTCGGACTCGCAGGCACAGATCTGGTCAATCAATTACATCGAGAACTCGGTAATGTTGCATTCCTCGATGAATTACAGAAACTGAAAGTCACAGAAGCGATGGCAGAAACTGATTATCGAATGGTCGAAGGTGGTGGAGAAACCCTTCAACTCGACGCGATGACTGCGAAAATTTGCTCACTAATATGAATTAAGCAAGTTAATTTTGAATCCGCTAGATTCGCAAACTCAAGCGGTTGACGTTTGAGCGATGATAATTGTGTAAGTCTTATCCCAGACATTTTCCCAAGGATCACCCTGTTCGCTCAAAACGATATGAACGGTATATTCACCTGGGCTCAAAGTCCCTAAATCCCAAGCAAGACCGATATCCATTTCATGTGGTGCGACTTTTTCTCCACGAGTCCAATTTTCGATCGCATCAAAAGTAGCTATTTCGTCCGTATGAGAGATTACAGTTCCGGACGAAATCGTTTGAATAATTTCACCGCGATATGAAATCTCACCAGAAAGCATCGCGGTTTCAGCATCGACATTGTCTCGAACTGCGAATCCCAACAATATATCGACAGTTCCTTGATCCAATCCAATAGTGTATTCGCCACCCTTCCAAGTCGCATCGATGACACCATCTGTCACCTCGATGTCCAATCCACCTGCTGTTGTTGGTGGTGCGATATCTGCTATCGGTGGATTGACCAACGCAAACGAGAGGGCGAGCCATGAAAATATGAACAGCATACAGGCTCGAAACCAATTTCCTTTTGTGTAAAGTTCGTAATGCTTTTTGGGTATGAATAATTTGTGAAGCGAAGGAACTGTAGCACAAAGAAGTAGGGGGATTAGGTATAGAATGTCGTCTGGTTCAGTCATCGTAGGCATCATGACATAACGCAAAAGTGCAGCGATACCTAAACCGTAGATGATAACAAGCCACATCGAATACATGTCCGCAGTTTCCTTCTTTGCGTAAGCAATGGGGTCGAATGGCTCAATTGTTCGTGATTTTGAATCATCATCTTTGGCGGAACCGCCAGACTTGCGTTTTCGGTCGTTGTAAGCACTGGCTTGCAGCGCAGTATTGACGTCGACCATGCTTTCGCGAGGGTAAACGACTCATCAATGGTTCGCAGTGATTTGACTCACTCTTCGAACCAATTTTCCTTTGTGGCTACTTGCGTGCCAACCGGTTGATAAGTTACCTGAGATTGTTTATTATTCGTCATAGTCAATGCCATCACAAACCCAATCAAAAGAATGAAAATACCACAGCAAAGAACCACCATTCCACCAACTAACGACAAAGCTGCGTCTCCGGCGCCATCGAGGTTTCCGCTGATTCCGTAAGCGATAACTTTCACTTCCCCCTCGGTCGCTTCAATGGTTAATTCATCGGGATGTTCAAACCACAACATCCCCAAGAATGTCTTGTCAAACTCATCCATTCCATCTGAATTACAATCCTTGTCGAAAACGCTTCTCGCAGTTTTGTCAGTAACGATAATTTGATCAGCGAAACTATCACAATCAATCGTTTCATTCGAACCAACCGCATACACATTGATTCCATACAACTCTCCAGGTGTCTCGAAATTCCCACCTTGATCGCTAGAATACAATTCTTTTCCATCGAAGTCGAATTCCAAACCACCTACTGATTCGCCTAGGTCATTTCCACCCATTCCCATTAAAATTCCTCCGAATAGAGTGATGATTACACCGAGTCCAAGAACAATCTTGCTTGCTGTGTTCATAACCCCTCCCCTCCCCTTACTCCTTTTCAAGTAATCTTTAGAAAACTCGTTGTAATTCAATGGTTAGAATCAAATGGGGTTTGCCGGTGGAGCGGCTTAATTGCCGGGGTGGCGTAGTTGGTAGCGCGTCGGACTCATAGGGTATTTTTCTGCGGAGGATTTTCCTCTGCGGAAATTACGATGAGCGCAACAGCCTAACCGAAAATGTCTGAGACATCCGAAGGTCGGGGGTTCAAGTCCCCCTCCCGGCACCACTTTCA
>Ga0209402_10000981_pt1 | contig 32530 bp, 27 predicted proteins | sample ArcticOcean_MG_C_3_FD_187437 | JGI IMG/M metagenome (GOLD analysis project Ga0209402, IMG submission 187437) | Marine microbial communities from western Arctic Ocean - ArcticOcean_MG_CB8_126 (SPAdes) (version 2) | ecosystem: Environmental > Aquatic > Marine > Oceanic | place: Arctic Ocean... | reverse complement strand
TTTTCAAATTTATTGCTTTCGTTCGCAATCAACCGTCACCCACCAACTAACTAACTAACCTCAATTTCTCCCCATTTTATATCATCATCACGGCATGAGACGTCTGCTGCCTTTTCATTCGTTAGTGATGTGCTCTAGGAGAAAACGATTGATGTGCTGGACCTATTAGCGGCTGTCATAGACTTGGTGTCTCACATACCCTAGGGCTCACATAAAACCGGAATATATTAAAAGCCTCCTCATCATAATCTTCCCTCTCCTTGATTCCAGATTTATCAATTAGCTGGTCTTGTTGCTCCGGTGTTTGTAGGCGATACTTTCTATAATGCAGATACCTAAGCGTGGTCATGCCGAAGACGATTGAGGAAGTTTATTTGGGGAGGCGATAAAAACGCCATGACATCGAACGAAGACGAAATCTTAATCCTCGACGCAGTAGATCGGTTCCTGGAATCCGAAGTGCGCCCCCGTGTGCGGGCCCTGGAAGCCACCGATGAATATCCGAAAGTTATCGCCGACAAGATCGTTGAGATGGGACTTTTCGGGGCAACAATCTCACAAAATTATGGCGGGCTCGGCCTTTCAGCCACCACTTATACAAAGATCGTTGAACGGATCTCGGCAGTCTGGATGTCCGTCTCTGGCCTTTTTAATTCGCACCTGATCATGTGCGCCGCCGTTGAGCAATTTGGCACCGAGGAAATGAAAAACAACTATCTACCCAAGTTTTCCTCAGGCAATATGCGTGGCGGTATCGCGTTAACAGAACCAGACTGCGGAACTGACTTGCAAGGAGTACGTACTCGCGCCGCCCTTATAGGCGACGCCTACGTTATCAACGGTACCAAGATGTGGTGCACTAACGCGATGAAGGGCAATATTCTGGCAGTATTAGCGAAGACTGACCAAGAAGCACAAGGACCCCGCCACAAGGGAATGAGTCTTTTTCTAGTTGAGAAACACATGGGCTACAAAGCGAGAAAGTTGAAGAAGCTCGGTTACCGGGGTATCGATACCTGTGAGGTGCAATTCGACAATGTCAACGTTCCGGTCGCCAATTTGATTGGGCCGGTAGAAGGCAAAGGACTCAATCAAATTCTCGCAGGATTGGAGTTAGGTCGCATCAACGTCGCCGCACGCGGTGTCGGGTTGGCGCGAGCCTGTTTGGAGGAATCGCTAGTCTATGCCCAGACCCGCGAAACCTTTGGCAAACCCATTTGCCAGCACCAGACAATTCAGATCAAGTTAGCCGATATGGCTACCAAGGTGGAGGCGGCTCGGCTTCTCACGGAGCAAGCCGCCGCCGCCTACGACCGAGGCAAACGCTGTGATATGGAAGCGGGCATGGCGAAACTGGCGGCAACGGAAGCAGCCCTAGAAAATGCGACTGAGGCCATGCGTATTCACGGCGCTTACGGCTATTCGCCAGAATATAACATTGAACGCTATTACCGTGATGCGCCGCTGTTATGTATCGGCGAGGGCACCAACGAATTGCAACGCCTGATTATCGCCAAGCAACTTGTTGAGAGAAGTCCGGTGTAGGGACGAGAAGGATGTCTATTTCCACTATCCCTCCCGCCTCAATCTCCTTAATCCGCGGTGGGGGTGCGATCAATTGACTCTTCCCCTCTATGGCATCCGGGTCTTAGCGGTCGAGCAGTATGGGGCCGGGCCTTTTGGTACACAGTTCCTCGCCGATCAGGGCGCCGAGGTCATCAAGGTAGAGAACCCCAACGACGGCGGTGACTTTGCCCGAAACATAGGACCTTATTTTTTTACGCCGGAACATTCGGAATTTTTTCACGCCTATAATAGAAACAAAAAGAGCCTAACTCTCGATCTTTCGAAAAAAGAAGGCATGGCTGTGTTCCATGATATGGTGAAGACGGCAGATGCTGTAGCGACGAACCTTCGCGGCGATGTGCCAGACAAACTGGGTCTGACTTATGCGACGCTCGGAAACTTAAACCGGGAGATCGTCTGTGCTCACCTATCCGCCTACGGACGCACCGGGCCGCGCTCTAACTGGCCAGGCTTCGACTACCTTATGCAAGCGGAAACCGGATACTTTTCGCTCACTGGAGAACCTGGCAGTCCGCCGACCCGGTTTGGTCTATCGGTGGTTGACCAAATGACCGGTCTGGCACTCGCATACGCTGTATTAGCAGGGATCACTGGCGCTCGTGCGTCGGGGCAGGGTCGTGATATGGATGTGAGTCTCTTTGACGTGGCACTCTGCAACCTCGGTTATTCTGCCATGTGGTTTCTGAACGAAGGCCATGTCACTGGACGCGAGAAACGTTCCGGCCATCCGTCCCTAACGCCCTGCGCTCTTTATACCACGGTCGACGGCTGGATATTCATCATGTGCAATAAGGAAAAGTTTTGGCCGGTCCTCTGTGAAGTACTTAACCGTGATGAATGGGTGAGAGATTCACGCTTCGAAAACTTCAAAGGCCGATTGGAATACCGCGACTTGATCCAGGAAATGCTAGATGAGGAATTGTCCAAGAAAACCACTGGCGAATGGCTCGACATCTTCGCTGGCCGGGTCCCCGCTGCACCCATTAACGATATCCAATCGGCCTTGGAGAATTCATTCGTGACCGACGAAGACCGGCTGCATTCTTTGGAACTAGAAGGCTACGGCACCTACCGGGCTGTCGACGCACCGGTAAAATGCGATGAGCCAACGCCGGTAAACCCGGCACCCGGCCTTGGTCAGCATACAGGAGAGTTGTTGGGCGAACTCGGCTATGACGATGAACGCCTTGCGACCTTGCGGGCAGCAAAGGTCATATAGGGACTCGTTAAAAGCTGAAATGGCGGAGAGGGTGGGATTCGAATCCACGGTACTCGTGAGAGCACAACGGTTTTCGAGATTTAGGTTGCTTGTGGGTTTTGCATTCCTGTTGTTGTCCTCAACGGAGGGGTGGAGTTTGCATCCTTGTCCGGGCAGTTCTACATTCAATTTGACAATTGCTGAAAATTGGACTGATTGTTTTGGCGTTACTGCTCCTTACCAGTGGGGACTTCTCAAACTGGTAACGTTGCCGATTTCCCGGTAGTCTATCATTAGCTTTCTAAGCTTCCAGTTAGTTGGCTCTAACTGACTTCAAAAGGAACCACAGCTATTAGGGAGGTTCTAATTTTTAAATTAAAATAAGGAGTAAGGGCTTTTTTTATTTAGAAAGGATGAAAGATATTTTTTCCACAACTGAGATGTTATCTAAGCTTATTGCGTTTGATACGACTTCCTCCAAGTCAAATAAACCTATGATAGAGTTTATATCGGAATTTCTTAATAGGCATAATATCACTTGTAATATTGGGTCTAATCAGGAAGGGACCAAAGGGGATTTGCTTGCGACAATAGGGCCGATGGTTGAAGGAGGTATTGTTTTGTCTGGGCATACTGACGTTGTTCCCGTAGATGGCCAAGATTGGGATAGCAATCCATTTACGCTTACAAAAAAAAATAAAATGTTATTTGGACGAGGCACCTGTGATATGAAGGGTTTTATTGCTGTCGTGCTTTCACTCATTCCCGAAATCCAAGCGTTAAATCTTAAAGTGCCCTTGCATCTTGCGTTCAGTTATGACGAAGAATTGGGTTGCCTAGGAGCACCTGGACTCATTGCCCGTCTAATACAAGATATTCCCATGCCAATGGGTGCTATTATTGGCGAACCAACAGGCATGAAGCTGGTGATTGCGCACAAAGGCGGCTCGTCTTACGAGACCGAAGTTACGGGGTATCCCGGACATGCCTCACAAACACAAGCCGGAGTGAATGCCATATCAGTAGCTGCGGAATGTATAATGTTTTTAAATTTCAAAGCAAATGCGTTTAAGACTGACGGAACATTGGACGAAAGAATGGTACCACCATACAACACAATAAATATAGGCACCATTGACGGTGGGACAGCTCGCAATATTATTGCTGGAAGCTGCCGATTTGTATGGGGATGTCGTAGAATCACAGATCGGGATTTAAACGAATTGATTAAACAATTTTCTGATCACTGTGAGAACGAGATCCTACCACCTCACGTAAAAATTAATAGAGATGTAAAAATTACCACTCGAAAAATTCATAGCCTGCCCCCGCTACTGCACGATGACGATAATCCAGTAGAGGCAATTGTGCGCCAGTTAACTGGCCAAAATGAAATGACGGGTGTGTCTTTTGGAACGGAGGCGGGAATGTATAGTGAGGCGGGCATCCCGTCAGTAGTTTACGGGCCCGGATATATAGATCAGGCCCACAAACCTAACGAATATATATCAATTACACAATTGGAAGAATGCTCAAGATTTATTCGAAAGCTAGCTAGATGGGCGTCAAAATAACCACGCTATGCATGAATGATTAGATACCATGATGGATCGCGCTGCTTCGGAGCGTTACGCTTGCGGGGTTTCTTTGGCATGGCTGCTTAATGGCCTTGTTTATCTCCTTGCAACATAACCCTGTATAGAAAACGTTCTTGGGCATGGTCGTAATCGCCATTAGCTTTATGGAGTAAACATCGATTATCCCAAAGAACCATGTCATTGAGTTGCCACTGATGCCGATACTGAAATTTCTTTTGCGTTGCGTGCTCAAGCAATTCGTTCAGCAGCACTATCCCTTCATGCTCCGACATTCCAATAATACTTTGTATACGAATAGGGTTGATATACAGGGATTTTTTGCCTGTCTCCGGATGCACACGTACTAGCGGGTGAACTGCGGATTTGGGGACAACACGGGGGTTGTCTTTACTCAAGTCCATAAGTTTCCGCTGACTATGTGTACTTTGATAAACATGTATAGCCCGAAGATCGGAAAGTCTCTTTTTTGTTTCTGACGCTAAACCTTCGTATGCAGCATGCATATTCACAAACTGTGTATCACCACCTTTGTTAGGGAGGCGGATTGCCAACAAAACGGTCGCCTTTGGAGGCATAATATCATTGGAATGATCTGTGTGAAATCCAGCTCCCGGAATGTAGCGGGTTCCATCTGGGTAACTCTCTTGGTTCGAAATATAATGAACTTCTGGACATCCGGATATGGAGAAAAGTTTATTATGCTGTTCAAAAATTGATCCGAAATAGCCTACAGCTACAACCATCTGTTTTGGAGTTAACTTCTGATTCCGGACTACCAAGACAGAGTGCTTCACAAAGGCTCGGTTGAGTATTTTGACGAAATCTTTTCTAACGGGTTTACTGAAATCAACACCCGTAACCTCTGCACCGCAAGGTGCTGAAAAAGGAGATATTTCGCCGCTCATCATGTTCTCATACAGGAAGATACCCATAAAAAGGCTGGGTTGGATTTGCCTGACACTATTTTAAATTTAATTTATGAAATTCTCCAGACATCATTTCCTTTGCTTCTTTGAGGGATTATCCCCGACCTTGTGGCCGAGGGTATGGCGTAGCTGCCATGATGGATCGCGCTGCTTAACGGTCTTGCGTTTCCTTGAGGATTTTTTGGACTTTGTAGACACAGAACTTTTAATTAGAATTAAAGGATGAAATTGATATCAAGCTTGAAGAGTCCCTATGGTCGAATGGCCCGTATCGTCCGCCTTGAAAAGGGCCTAGGCGATAGCGTGGAATATGAAGTTGTGCAGACGCGAGGGGAGAATAACCCTTATTACAATGTGAACCCGTCCGGTCGTGTCCCATCATTAATATTGGATGACGGAACAGTGCTGGAGGACTCGGTGCTAATTTGTTGGTATCTCGACTATATTGATGGAAAGCCGAGGCTACATCCGACTGACGGAATTAACGGCTTAGAGCAGCGGCGAATTGAGGCAATCGCCCGCAGTATGCTGGACGGCATCAGTCTCTGGCTCAGAGAATATATCTATAGGCCGCCTGAAATGCATTCGGAGACAATTATTGACCACGAGAGGCATCGGGCTTCACGGTTGGCCGATGTCTTTGAGAAAGAGGTGGAAGGCGAATTATTATCAGGTCCAATAAATATGGCACAAATCACTCTAGCTTGTGTATTTCACGGAAACATGATTGACAGCCTACCGGAGTTTGCCTGGCAAGAAGGGCGACCGCACCTATGTAATTGGGTCGAGCGTATAGGTCAAAATTTGTCAGTTAAAGAGACCGCCCCGGCTTAACCCGATTTAGCAGCTATTTCTTTAACCGAATGTTCGCGGATTGGATGACGGAAGAAACTGAGCAAAAGCTGAAGGAACTTGAAGAACGCCGAAACAGTCGCACCACCGGCTGGACTTTACTTCAATCGAATTCCGTCATTTTTGCCGCCCAAAAATCTATTGGGCTTGAGGAACATCGACAAGATCAGCGCCCCGTCCGGCCCTCCCCATGCATCGTGTCTGCTTCCCGCTGGTCGCCAGACATAATTTCCGGCAAACACTGTTCCTTCATCATCCACGAGTGAACCTTCGAGAACAAAGGTCTGTTCCAGCTCTACATGTTCGTGAAAGGTAAGTTTAGAACCCGGTGCCCATTTGAACATGGCAGTCATCATCCCCGTTTCTTCGTCCTCCATCAGCACCTTCATTTTGATACCTTCGCAAGGTGTTGGTTTCCAGGAGATTTCATCTACTTCCACAAACCTTGAAGCGAGGTCCGGCAGGCCCTCATGCTTCTCAAAAAGAGGTGTAGTTGCAACCATCTTTCTATCCTTCATCAAAATAATAGTTTCCTATGTTCACTATGTGACCGTCAAGCGTCTATCTTTCTTAAGCATAAATAACACGCCCGATCCGCTACTCATCAGGTTTTGGGACTGGAAGGATGGAGCCTCACTTTAAGGCGGCTACGGACTACATCTGAAGCAAGCGTTTTTCAGTTCCCAACTTACACTTAATTATCCACAACCTCTCCAAACTAGAGATAATGGTCTGGGACCAATTTACAAGTTGACCTTTTGAAGAAGTTCATTATTTCAAGGAGCGAGCCCCCAGCATGCTAACTTCGGTAAAGACAGGTATGGGAAACTTCCACCAAACACACCGTACGCACCAGAAATTTGTGGAACTTGAACCGTTTTATCTATTTTGATCGGGCGCAAATTCAGCTTTAATGGCCAACTCCCACTCGTTAACGTTGAACCCCTCTAATCCAAGAGCCGAATGAACCAGCCTTCTTGAAGCAACGCTAAGCATAGATTGACAGAAATCATGACTGACCACTCTCCTCTGCCCCGCCAACCTTCCAGCCAACCCGGAATAGAAAATTTCGGCACACCGCGTTCCAGGTTTCAAGGCGCTATTTTTCGTCACCCAATTTATGGAATGGGGTTGGCCTTCCTTGGGGCGCTGATCATCACGCCTGATACGCTGCTCATCAGGCTTTCCGGGTTGGAGGCGTGGAGCCTCACCGTATGGCGCGGTTTGTTGATTGGAATTAGTCTACTTGTCACCTGGGCAGTCATGGCACGAGGTCAGATCTTAAAAGATCTTGGACAGATTCGGAGTACGTCTTTTGTTGTCATTTTGTTTGCAACAGCTGGCAATAACATAGCCTTTAACTTCGCTACCATCGAAACATCGGTCACGGTTGTTTTAACCGCCCTCGCCACGGCACCTGTCCTTGCAGCGGGCTTGAGCCTCCTGGTTCTCAAGGAAATGACAACGCCAAAGACCTGGTTCGCTATTATGGTGACCCTTTTAGGGGTTATGATTGTCATCTTCAATGGTGACGGCGCCACGGCTGCACCAACAGGCAACGTTTTATTTGGTGGTTTTCTCGGTCTCATGAGTGCACTTGGCCTTGCTGTGGTATTTGTGTTTATACGAAAATCACCAAATGTGCCTATTCTGCTGGCAGTGGCGTTAGGAAACATTTTATCCGGCATAATTGGTTTTGCTGGGGTTTCTGTGGATTCCCTCTTTAGCGGTTCATTATGGCCAGTACTGTTGATGGGATTTGGCGTGATGCCACTGGCTATGGCACTGCTATCAACGGCTCCCCGTTATACAGCGCCAACGAATGTGACGCTTTTTATGCTTTTGGAAATGGTTCTAGGACCAATTTGGGTATGGCTTGGAACAGGGGAGCAACCAAGTTTTATGATGATTTTTGGTGCTGCCATAGTCTTGGCAACCTTAATAATCTATATTTTGTCTAGCGCAAAAAATGAGACCTAAGGTTGTTCGCTATAATCCAAGCAAAACCTGGAACCGGATTGGGGAAGTTTGTCGTTTCTTTTCCATATCTCATTGCGTCAGAAAACCGGTCTCACACTATCCCTCCAAATAAATAACAAGCTCTAGGACGACTGCGTGGATCACGCATCAAACCGAGATTTGACATTGGAAATAACCGCCGCACATATTGCAATTATCGCCTGGCAAATGTGTTGTTAACATGGTTTATAATTCAAAGTAAGAATTATTGATGAGTGGGAGGAAGAGATGACTAATAACAATCAAATCAGAACGACTAATGGCCGAGGCCGGCTCTATCAAAGTGTTCTTGATACTGTAGGGGATACCCCAGTAATTCGGATTAATCATCTAGCGCCCAGTCACGTTGAGCTTTATGTCAAGGCGGAGTATTTTAATCCGGCAGGCTCAGTAAAAGACAGACTAGCACTCAATATCATTGAAGACGCGGAGAGAAATGGCAAACTAAAGCCAGGTCAAACCGTTGTTGAAGCAACATCTGGCAATACAGGAATTGGTTTAGCTATGGTGTGTGCACAAAAGGGATACCCCTTGGTTCTAACGATGGCTGAATCATTTTCTGTCGAGCGTCGCAAGCTTATGAGGATGTTTGGTGCAAAGGTAGTGTTGACACCTAAAGAGGCAAAAGGGATGGGCATGTACCAAAAGGCTGTAGAGTTAGCAAACGAGAACGGTTGGTTTTTAGCAAGCCAATTCGAAACCAAAGCAAATGCTGATATCCATGCATCCACGACCGCTCAGGAAATTTTAGGTGATTTTAATGGCCATAATTTGGACTATTTTGTAACTGGCTATGGAACCGGTGGAACTGTGACCGGAGTTGGTCGGGAACTTAGAAAAGCTCGTCCAAATACTAAAATAATTTTAACTGAACCAGACAACGCCGCTTTAATTACTTCTGGTATTGAGCAGGAACGGACATCTGATGGAGCCCCGGCGCTTAGTCATTCCGCTTTTCAACCACATTTAATTCAGGGATGGACGCCGGATTTCATCCCACTCGTACTGCAGGAGACAATTGACCATAAGCTTTTCGACGAAAATATTCCAATCTCTGGCCCAGAAGGTATTGAGTGGTCAATTCAACTGGCTCAAAAAGAAGGAATATTTACGGGTATTTCCGGGGGGGCGTCATTTGGAGTTGCCATTAAAGTAGCCCAAGCTGCAGAAGGTGGTTCTGTCATTCTAGCTATGCTTCCAGACACCGGGGAGAGATATTTGAGCACCATGCTGTTTGAATCTATTGAAACTGAAATGGACGAAGAAGAGTTGTCTTTAATGCGTTCAACACCAGGATTCCAGTTAGTGGATGAACCATGACGCTATAAATTATTCTTACAATTTTATCCCTGGTGTTGACGAAAATTGAACGCGAAGTTTGCTTTGAGAATGGCTTTCTGGCTCTTGGAAAGTATAGGGTCTGTATATTGCGGGGTCTATCTTTCGGGATTTCAGTCCTTCCATATTAATATTAGTCCACAATCACCCTTCAAATCGTAGTTCTTAAATAGGCTAATATAATTTACCTTTATGGCTTTCAAACTTTCTCCTAACGTACTTGCGATCTTCCTGATGATTATGTCCGTTGGCGCCGCGTCAGGGTTGGATTCGGTAGTGAAGTTCGTTGCCAATGAGGGGATGCATCCAATCCAGATTGTTTTTTTTCGAAACTTATTTGGATTGGTGGTGCTTTTACCACTATTCCTGAAATCGGGGTTTTACCAACTCCGTACCAGCCGATTGAGTTTTCACATTCTGAGGGGGGGCATTCATTCTACATGTATGATTTCTTGGTTTATAGCGATTACACTCATCCCTTTGGCTGACGCGACGGCGCTTTCCTTTCTTACCCCTATCTATGCTTCTGTTGGTGCAATCCTGATTATGGGTGAACCATCTCGACAGCTACGTTGGATAGCCATTGCCATTGGGTTCATCGGTATGCTGGTTATTCTACGGCCTGGATTTGCAGAAATTAGTTTAGGCTCGATACTAGTGGTGGGCTCGGGGATTACCATGGCCACTTCAAAGTTGATGGCAAAATCCCTCACCCGCACAGACACGCCCGCTACCATCGTTTTTTTTATGAGCCTCATGGTTACGTTTATCTCATTTTTTCCGGCGCTTTTCTTTTGGAAATGGCCACCCCTAGAATTATGGTTTTGGTTGTTAATACTCGGTACAGGGGGGAGTTTTGCCCATATAGTACAAACCCATTCCTATAGGATGGGAGAAATAACGGTGGTAGAACCAATGTCCTATTTCCGTTTAATCTGGGCAACGGCGTTTGGTTTCATACTGTTTGGCGAGGTGCCTGAAATTTGGACATGGATTGGCACTGTAATCATCATCATGGGAGCATTACTTTTAACAAGAGAAGAATCCCAAAAGAAAGACCAGGTGCCAGAAATAGCATCTATAGATCACACCTAGTATAACGATATTTTGTACTTTGCCTGCGGTAACGACTTCTAAATATGTATTTGAAGGGGGCGGATTAATCAAAAGTTATTATATTGAACCTACAAGCCATACCATCCTCCAAATCAGGGATTCTTACGCCGATACTATTTTTCAGAATTAGAGAGGGAAGTATCAGTATATTTTTGGTCACGGTAATTACCCGAAAGTACGGGCTTATAACGTGGAGGATTTTTGCTGTCAGTACATGTTGGAATACATTGTACAAGAGCATCATAATTTGGTTGATGAAAAAATACGATTGAAATTCTACGTGCAGATGTGGCCACCTCTGATGGAGGGTTGGAGACACGATGAAGATTTGATATCCATTTGTCGTTGGTCCATTGCATCAGCAAATCACCAATATTTATGACAAAAAATTCGGGCCGAGTTTGAACTTCAATCCAATTACCGTGACGAGTACGCACCTGTAAACCTCCAACTTCGTCTTCACCCATTAAGATTGTCATCCCTCCGTAATCTGTATGGGGACCGGCGCGGAGTTGATCCTCCATTGGGGATTGTCGTTGCGGTGGGTAGTAATTAACCCGCATTGCGCTGACATGTTTATCCATCTTATCATCGAAGTAATTTTGATTTATGCCTAGTGCAATGGCCGATATCTGCATCAAATGTTTCTCAAGTATTTCCATTTCCCGGTAATAATTAAGAGCAATGCTTTTAAACCCTGATGGGCGATCAGGCCAGATATTTGGTATGAAATATTTTTGGCCTTCTCTACTCGTGTGGTATTCGTCATCGGGCCATTCGTTGGGGCCAATATGGTAAAATTCTTTTAAGTCTGGGGGTTCACCAGCGATTGATGCTCTTCCGAGTGCTTCTCCGGCAAAAACGCGATAACCGCGAGGTGTCCCGTCTACGGGATGAGTGAATTTCATTTTATTTTCCAGAGGTTGCTCAAAGAACTCATGGCTAATCTTGCGAAACTCATTGATAAGCGACATCTCGACGCCGTGTCCGGTAATGGCAAAGAAACCAAGATCCATGCACGCAGAATTAATTTGCTCGGCCACCATCTTTTTCCCATCAAATGTTCCATTATAAGAGGGTGATAGGTCGATAAGAGGTACCCCAACATTTGTCATGGTTTCTCCAGTTCTTGGCCAATATTGAGAACGTCGGTCTCTAAATGGTGTAAGTGCAATCTTAACAACCGTCTCTCAATTGGTCGAGCTTGTCTCTGGTAAAGAACATGAAAGTAGGTATAGTTTGTAATTAAGAAAAGTTTAGAAATCCAAGAGCAACGGTGTTGATATACAAACATATATGTACTTACCACTACAAATGGTTAAGAGCTTTTCTCAGTGGGTAACATTGAAGTAATGTAACAATATCATGATGTCGATGGAGGCCTAGGCTATGCATACCACGATTGTCGGTGGGGCTATGTTGCCTCATGCACCACAGTTTTTCACTATGCCGGAGACGGAAGACAAGAAAACCGTCGCCCGTGTTAAAAAGGTGGCCGCGAAAATTGGAAAAAAACTGAAGGCACTAGAGCCTGATCTTTGGATAATCTTCTCCAATGATCACGCAGAGCAATTTTTCCACAACATCGCACCACCATTTACCCTGCATGTGGGAGGCGAGGCGTCGGGCAAGTTTGCCGGGCATAGTTTTCACTGGAAGATCCAGGGAGAGATTGCGTTAGAATTGGTCCGCCAACTCTATAAGCAAGGCTTTGACCCCGCCTTTACCAGTACGGCACGTATTGACTACGCAACAGGTATTCCTCTCACCCATCTCGGAGTGACTTCGCCAGTTTTACCGATCTACGTGAACGCATATTTACCACCTCAACCCACCCCAGAACGTTGCTACGCTTTTGGACAGGCGCTTGAACTTTGTGTCACAGCGATGGGTTTGCGCACGGTGGTACTTGCGAGTGGTGGAATGTCACACTTTCCTGGCACTGATCGCTATAGTAACCCCGCGTTATCTTGGGATAAGAGGGTGCTTGCAAGAATTGCAGAAGGTAACCTTAAATCTTTGGCCGGATACGATGAAGCTGAGCTTGACGAGAACGGTAACATCGAATTGCGTTGTTGGGCCTGTGCCGCCGGCATGTTAGGCGAGCGCAAACCAGATGTGGTTTCAATGGAACCTAGTTGGCATCATAACTATGCTTCACTCGCTTGGTTCAAGTCACAAGCGGTGGATTATCAGGCACACTATCCGTCAATCAAGCCAGAGTTAGTGGAACTTACTTCTGCGTTACATGGGCTAGCACATGATACACATGAACGCGACCAGTATTTGGAGAGTCCAACAGCGTATGCAGACCGTTTTAACTTGGTCCCAGAACAGCAAATTTCACTAATCAAGATGGATGTATCAGCCATGTTGGCAATGGGAGTTCATCCGTTGGTACCGTTTCTGGCGCGCCTGAACCTTGGACTCAATGATGGAAGATCATGAGATTTAAAAATATTTTGGGTTACCAGATCGAAGCATCTGTTGATGCTTTAAAGCAGGTTCTTAAACCCTAGGCATACATCTTTGATCTAGTACTAATGGCTCACATTGTCTAAAAGGCAAGGCTAAGGTCCTGGGACGCCTACTCATTTTAAAATACCTATATGTCGCTATGACTTTGTACTAAGAGTAATATTTGAGATAGTCTTCAAAAAACTTTTATTGAGAGGAAAACAGTTTGCTTGAGACAGACGAAAGCTTGTTCGCGGTTTCGAACCAATGGCTCCAGGATTTTGAGAAGTCGATAACGGATCCAGATTATGACAGCTTAACGGTGTTGTTTCATGATGATTGTCACTGGCGTGATCTGTTAGCCTTCACCTGGCACATACAGACCGTAAGCGGCATCGAAAAAATTAAAAAGGCGCTAAAATTTCATAATCCAAAAGTGAAGCCTTCTGGCTTCAAGGTGGATAGTCACCGGACTGCACCTCGTATAGTGACCCGAGCAGGGGAAGAGGTAATCGAAGCGATATTTTGTTTTGAAACTAAATTTGGACAAGGAAGTGGTGTCCTGAGATTACTTCCGGTTAGTAAGAATAATGATCCCCTAAAAGCATGGACTTTTGTGACAGTTCTCGACGAACTATTCGGCTTTGGGGAACAGATTGGAAAAAAAAGACCAAAAGGTGATGCCTATTCAAGGGATTTTCAAGGACCGAATTGGCTTGATGAGAGAAATACTGCTATCGCTTATGCGGATAGAGACCCGGCAGTTCTTGTAGTTGGTGGAGGGCAGGCAGGGTTGACTATCGCAGCACGTCTTCGACAATTAAACGTTGACACTCTCATCGTTGACCTTGAAAAACGGATTGGTGATAACTGGCGAAGTCGATACCATCGGTTGACTTTGCATAATCAATTACACGTCAACCACTTGCCTTACATGCCATTTCCACCAAGTTGGCCAGCCTATATACCCAAAGATAAGCTTGCAAATTGGTTTGAGGCTTATGCTGAAAGCATGGAGCTTAATTTTTGGACAGAAACGGAGTTTCGAGGGGGTACTTACGATCACAATAAAAAAAAATGGTCTGTCGTTTTACATAAAGATGGTTGCGAAACTCGAAAAATTCATCCTCGCCATATAGTTATGGCAACTGGTGTAAGTGGAGTTCCAAAATTACCCGATATTCCTAGTTTACAACAATTTGGAGGCCAAGTCATTCATTCTAGTGAATATAAAAATGGTAAGGATTGGGAGGGGAGCAGAGTATTGATAATTGGCAGTGGGACCAGTGGCCATGACATTGCACAAGACCTGTATTCGAATAATGCTGATGTTACACTGGTTCAGCGAAGCCCAACCACTATCGTTGATATTGAACCAAGCGCTCAGCTTCCTTATGCACTATATGATGAAGGACCACCCACTGAAGATTGCGATCTTATATCAGCTTCTACGCCATTCCAGTTGCTGAAAAGATCACATCAACTAATAACCGAACAAACTAAGATTTTTGATAAAGAACTCCTGAACGGCCTCTCTAACGTCGGTTTCGAATTGGATTTTGGTGAGGACGATACTGGTTGGCAATTTAAATACCTCCGACGTGGTGGTGGCTACTATTTTAACGTTGGATGCTCCAATTTAATTGTTGAACGTAAAGTCAGATTAGTCCAGTTCTCTGAAATTGATGGCCTAATAAACGATGGGGTTGAATTTAAAAATGGCGATAGACTGAAGTTAGATTTGGTTGTACTCGCAACGGGATTTGAAGGACAGGAATTTATCATTAAAGAAATGTTTGGAGCTAAAATAGCAGATAGTGTTGGTACTATATGGGGATTTAATTCTCAACAACAGGAGTTGCGCAATATGTGGGTAAGAACAGGGCAGGCGGGTCTCTGGTTTATTGCAGGCAGTTTCGCACAGTGTCGAATATATTCGAAATTCCTGGGGTTACAAATTAAAGCTTGTGAGGAAGGTCTTATACCTCTTACCCAGTGAATTAAATTTTATTGAAAGGATAAGGAAAGAATAATGCATATACGTCTGCGATTAGATCGATTTCTGTTTTGGTTGAATGAAAATACATTCGTGTTCTCGTCATTTTATTTACTTCTATCTTTTGGTCTAATCCGAGCGCCAGTTCCGGCCTCGTAACTTAGTGCAATCGTACTCAAATCAGCTTGCCATCCGAAGTCATTTCCAATTTCCGAGAGCAGCGCGCTAGCTACAGTGCCAAGGGGCATTTCTAGATCATGCAAAGATGCTAGATTTAGTGCGACGTTACTGTCCTTGTACATCAAGCTTGTCGTAAAACCCTGGTTCATTTTTCCTGAAAGTATGTTATCGGGGAGGGTAATTTCTGTAGCGTAGTTTCTCCCTGAGCTTTTTTGTATTGTATTGACCGCGGTCTCCGGGTCGACACCATCTTTCACGAGAAGAGAAACAACTTCAAAAGTTGCTAATCGACAGATAAGATTGAGAAGATTATTCCCGGCTTTTATAGCGTGACCGGAGCCCAGTTTACCTGAATAAATTACATTTGTACTAATTTTTCTTAAAATTGGTGAAATTCTATTGTACTGCTCTAACGACCCACCAACCATTATGGCTATATTTCCCTCTTGAGCTCCGCGGGGACCCCCACTAACTGGTGCGTCGATAAACTCAATTTTCTTTTGTAAAAGAATTTTGGCAATTTCGCGGGTCATATTTGGATCGCCCGTCGTCATATCGACTATTAAGCTACCCTTTGAGAGTTTACTCGATAAACCCCCGTCACCGAGAACAACTTCTTTAACAGTTTCAGAGCTCGGTAGAGAAACGAATACGAGATCCGTTTTTTCGGCAAGGTCCGCTACGCTATCGGCAGCTTTTGCCCCTAACGCAACGATTGGATCTATTCGGCTTTGATCCAGATCAAATACGACCAAAGGTGTAGTTTGCGCAAACCGTTTGGCGAGAGGGCCGCCCATATTGCCTAGCCCAATAAAGCCGATCCGCCTTAATTCACCCATTTACTCGTCCATTTCAGGTGTAGTGGTCGTGGAAGTCGCTTTAAACGGATCATCGCCGAATATGGCGGCGACATCCCCCCACCTTACGGGGGTACTATTTATTTCAGCTTTAAACGGACGTAATGCATCACAGACGGCATTTGCAATTACGACGGGGGGTGCAATGGCGCCACCTTCACCTAGACCTTTGACACCTAGTGAATTCAGAGGTGATGGCGTTTCTTGGTGAATAACAGTAATCGGCGGTACATCCGAAGCTGACGGTAGAAGATAGTCCATAAAACTGCCGGTTAGGAGTTGACCGTTTTCATCGTAGGTAATTTCCTCCAGCAATCCTCCACCTAGTCCCTGGACCAAACCTCCCTTGACTTGTCCATCAGCAATTGCTGGGTTAACTAAAACACCTGCATCGTGAACTTCAACATAATTTTCTATCAATACTTGCCCGGTAGCGGGGTTTACTTCAACGATCGCGGCATTTGAAGCATAGGACCATGTAACAGTTGGTGGTTCGTAATAAGAAGTTACCTCGAGGCCAGCATCAATGCCCTCGGGTCGTTTGTGACCCCATCCTGGCCGTGCTGCAGTTGCGATGTCGCGGAAGGAAATATGCATCCCTGGAACGCCTTTAACGCCGACACCACTATCTCTTAATTCCAGATCTTGCACTCCTGTCTCTAAAATATCACTCGCGATTGCAAATACCTTTTCTTTAATTTCATCACTAGCTAACTGTATTGCTCCTGAAGCGGTAACAGTGCTTCGACTAGCGAGGGTGCCGTACCCCATGGTGACATGGGCTGTATCGGCGACTGTTACGTAAACATCTTCGATTGGTACTTTCCATAAATCTGCGGTTACTTGTGCAAATACAGTTTCATGACCTTGCCCTTGAGGGCACGCGCCGGTCGCAACAACAATCTTACCAGTCGCATCTATTTTGACCCTTGCACCTTCGAATGGACCCACACCGGTTCCTTCCACATAGCATCCGAGGCCGAGACCGATGTAACGACCCTGACTTAGGGCATCTTTTTGACGCTTACGGATTGATTTCAAGCCACCAAGTTCCTCTAGCGCTCGCTCAAGTGCCTTGGGATAATCCCCACTATCGTAAACGATAGGAACGCCATCACGGTAAGTCAGGCCGACTGAATATGGCATTTGATCCGCTTTGATCATATTCCGAAATCGGACTTCTGCCGGATCAAGATCTAATTCATTCGCTACGAGGTCCACCGCCCTTTCCATAGCGAAACCTACTTCAGGTCGGCCTGCGCCCCGGTAAGGTGCATTTGGTGTTCGATTGGTAAGGACAATCTTACTGCTGGCTTCATAGTTAGGGATATCATAGGGACCCAGCATATGGGCGATTGAATTTCCTGCTATACCAGCACCTATGGGTGAATATGCACCAGAGTCGACTACAAAATCGCTTACTACAGTTTCGATGCGGCCATTATTGTCAAATCCAATTTCAACATCATAGATATTATCACGTGAATGCGTTGAATTTAGGAAGTGTTCATGACGGTCTTCAATCCATTTGACTGGTCGTCGCAGACGCCGGGCTAAATAAGCAACTAAAATATCCTCTGGGTAAACGTGTCCTTTACCTCCAAATCCTCCCCCGACGTCAGGTGCAATACATCTGACATTTTCTTCCGGCATTCCAAGGCTGTTTGCAACCTCACGCCTAACCCAATGGACTACCTGTGTTGAAGACCAAATGGTAAGGGTATCGGTTCGGGCATCGTAGTCTGCAACCACACCCCGACACTCCATGGGCATTGCGGCGTAACGGTGATGATAAAACCGACGTTTCAGCCGGTGTGGAGCTGTCTTAAGTGCCTCGGCACCCTTCCCCTTTTTCGTATGAAGAATAGCTGCGACGTTTCGGCCAAGATTTTCATGCAAAAGAGGAGCATTTCTGTCTAACGCGTCATCCGTCGTTGCTACCGGGGGCATGGGATCAAAATTTGTAGAAATAAGTTCTATGGCATCCTCTGCCAGGTAACGGTTCTTGGCCACTACCAAGGCATATGGTTCACCAACGAACCTGACCTTTTCGTGCGGTATCAGCGGTTGATCGGGTATTTGAATGTCAGTGTCAACGCGTTCTTGATATCCTGGTGGTGTCGTTAACTGCATTCCACTTATAGGTGGCAGGTGTTCAAGGATATCTTCACCGCTAATTGCAAGTTCCACTCCCTCCGCACTAAGTGCCTTGCTTAAATCTATGTCTTTAATGCGTGCATGAGGAAATTGGCTTCGAGCTATGGCTACGTGAAGCATGTTAGGGAGCTGTATATCGGCAACGAACAATCCTTCGCCTCGCAACAGCCGTTTATCTTCGCGGCGAGGCACTGATTGGCCAATGTAACCCGGGATAGAGTCAGGCATGTTTCATACCCCTTTAATCTGCATTGCATAGGCTTCAACGGCTTTGAGTATGCCTTCATATCCTGTGCATCGGCAAAGTACCGCAGACATGCCGATCTTAATTTCTGGAGGGGTTATCGATGGATTGTTATCCACGAGATCGACTGCCGTCATCAACATTCCTGGAGTACAAAATCCGCACTGCAGCGCCCGGTGTTCTGAAAAGAGTGTTTGCAGGGGATGCATGGTGTCACCATCCGCGAGACCTTCAATTGTTTTAATTTCTTTTTTTTCAGCTTGTACTGCAAACATCAGGCAGGAACGGACTGCCATGCCATCACAAATAACGGTACATGCACCACAAACTCCGTGTTCACATCCTATATGGGTTCCGGTTAACCCTAGGCGTTCCCGTAAAAAATCTGCGAGTGACATGCGGGGTTCCGCTTTTGCATTTTGTTCCGTGCCATTGACGGTGAGCGAAATACTTTGTTCATCCATTAACTAATTTCCTGTGCGCGTTCTTTTGCTTTTAATAGTGCTTGTTGGGTAAGGACTGCGGTCAAGCGTCTTCTATAATCTGCCGTAGCATGAAGATCAGTTTTAGGATCGATTTCAAGTGCTGCAGCTCTGGCTGCTAACTGTATCGATTTTTCAGTTAAGCCATCGTCAAAAATTTGTTTTTCAGCATCATTGAGTCTAATTGGGCATGGACCCACCCCACACGCCGCGAGACGCAAATTTGTTACCGTTTTGCCGGACAAAGTCATCTGTGCAGCAATACCGGCAAGCGCGTAATCCCCATGTCGACGGGAAATTTCTACAAACGCAAAACCAGTACCCGGTGGTACCTTGGGCACGATAATTTCAACAAGTAATTCATTCGGTTCTATAGCCGTATCCATGATACCTTTAAAGAAATCAGAAGCCTTAATCCGTCGTTTGCCCTTTTTGCTGCGTACTAACATTTCACCATCTAGTGTCAATAATGCCGCCGGATATTCGGCGGCAGGGTCGGCGTTGGAGATGCTGCCTCCAATTGTTCCGCGGCTTCGTATGGGTAAATGAGCAATATGTTGGGTTGCCTCAGAGAGCAAGGGTATAGTGCTCCGAACCAAACTACTTTCTTCTATAGTTCGTTCACGGGTCATTGCGCCAATTGAGATATGGTCTTTGTTATCATGAATGAAGGCTAGGTCAGAAATACAATTTAGATCGATTAAATGAGACGGCCGACTTAGTCGGAAATTCATCATCGGGACAAGGCTTTGACCACCTGCAAGCAAGCGGGCGTCGGGGGCGTGTTCTTCAAGCAAAGCCAGAGCTTCATCAATGCTTGTTGGAACAATATAATTAAAAGGAGCGGGTTTCATAATATATCTTCTGTTTCCCTATAACCCTAACGTTTATTGAGTATATAACACCCTAAATTTGGCAATTTTCCAAACAATTTTGCTGCGTTACATGCCATTGCAAGTTATCTTCATATACCATTTTAGAAGGAATAAAAAAATGAGTATAGCGCGGCATCCCCGACCCTCTGAATTAGAAGGTATCTCTATTGAGAAAATTATGAAGACACACGTTGCGCGATTTAGTGAACGCGACCCCGATTGGGAGGCTTTCGAAGATGCCAAAATTGAAGGATACAAGCGCGCGCAGCACCGATTTATCGGAGGTGGTGGGTCAGGTAAACATACAGATCCCAAAGCAATCCCCCCGCGTGCACATACACTTAGCGTAATGTATGTGGAACCGGGTCAAGGTAACGCACCCCATACTCACGAAGTTGAAGAAACGTTTTTCGTTTTACAAGGCTACCTCGACGCATTTATTGAAGACGAGGAAGGCAATAGACTGACAACGCATCTTGGTAAATGGGATTGTATAACCTGCCCGCCTGGTGTTATCCACGGCTACGATAACAATAGTCTTGAACCAGTTTGGTTCCAGGTAATGCTTGGTCGTGGAAAACCAGAAACTATGGGTTACACAGATGACAACCTATACCAACGTCGAGACGATCACTTGAAATCTAGTTAGGGTACCATGCCAATTATTTACCTCTTAATTGTGTATAAGAGGTGTGTTAAAAATTTAAATTTTACAATTTTGGGTCTGGTATAAGTCTTGGCAGAGGCTGCCTTAGTTATTATTAATTCAAACTTTTTTAGGCTGCCTCCCGCAAGGCACCATCCCGCTTTATCCCTGCCTCATTTAATGCTATCTCGATACCACTGATTTCTTTTTTGCTTAGCTTCATCAATGGTGGCCGCACGACGGCGCGAGGAAGACGCCCCAACAACACGAGCGCCTCCTTCATACGATTGTGCATGTCACCAAACGGCTCAGTGTAGAAGCATTTTGCAGTAGGATAGATGCGATCGTTGATTTTTTTAGCCGAATTTAGATCACCTCTTTCAACAGCTTGAAATAACGCTACCTGAAGATCCGCGATTACGCTGCCGGAGCCAGATAACAAACCGTTACAACCCATTGTTAAGGAAGCCATCAACCATGCTGAATTAGTACTAAGTACGTGTACTGGTCGCGACAAACTCTGTAGCGCGCGGATATGTTCTTCCTGTTGCGTCGGTGGTGACCAGTCTTTTATGGCCCGAATTGTCGGAATCTCATCTGCCATACGCAAAAGAGTTGAAAGAGGATAGGCGTAGGTCCCGGGATATTGAAAGACTATAATTGGTAAATCGGTAGCGTCCGCAATCATCCGGAAATGTGTGAGAGCCATTTCCGGGCGCAACTGCCCACCGAACATGCCGATTGAATGTGGCGGCAATACCAGTAAACACGAGGCATGATTTGCTTCCGCCATACGGGCAAGTTCGGCTGCTTGTTGGCTTCCATCGGCATATATTCCGTTGATGACGGGCAATTCGTTGCCAATTTCTTCCAATGTAATGTCCAATATTCGGCGTTGTTCATCGACCGAGCATGCATGTACCTCTGAAGCGTGGGCGTTGGTAGCAATTGCTGCAATACCGTCCACGTTAGCTACATCTCGAAGGTGTTTACGCGTAGATTTCTCATCGATCGAAAAATCTTCGTTGAACGCCAAAAGCGTCGCAGGGATTACACCCCGAGGTTCAAAGTTTTTGAATCGCGGCATCCTCTGTGTCTCCTAGATTACACTAGTCACTGTATCAGATAATTTCGGCCGTGTCATTTGCGCTGCTGGGTATAATTACGGCCGTTTAGCTTAGCCCAAGGGCGAAAACTATATCAGGTTTTTACTTTATCGACGTTTTGACCACGTTCTATCGTAAAGGTTTTTTCGACGAAACCTATACTCGTTGTATCGGATTCAGCCAATAATATTGTTACACCTTCTCCTTTGAGACGCTGTATTGTCTCTCCGAATTTTTCACGTAAAGCTGGAGCGAGACCTTCAAAAGGTTCGTCCAATAACAAAATTTTGTTTCCGCTCATTAGAGCTCGAGCTAGCGCAACCATCTTCTGTTGCCCACCACTCAGCATTGATGCACGGCGGCTTATAAAGGGTGAAATTTCTGGCATCAATTTGTAAATGTATTCTAGCCGCTTATCAGCTCCATCCATTTTGCAAGCCCACGCAGGCATCATTATATTGTCTTGTACTGAGAGAGAACCAATTAGACGACGTTCCTCGGGCATATATCCAATTCCTAATGGAGCTCTATGGTGGCCGGGGAGGGCTAAAAGGTCTTCACCTTGCAAACTAATCTGTCCATCAGAGACTGAGATAAGACCCATGACACTTTTCAGTGTAGTGGTTTTACCCGCGCCATTTCGTCCAACTAGACCAACAATTTCACCATCGGCAACTTCAATGGAAAACCCACGCAAAATGGTGAAACTCTTAATTTCAACCGTGATGTTGCTAACCGACAACATACTCAACCGTGCCCTAATAATGTTTTCTTAATTTCGGGGTCAGAGAGCACCTGACTTGGTTCTCCGTCGGCCATTACCCGGCCTGTATCAAACACTAACATACGTTCCCCATAGCGTTGGATAACCTCCATGTCATGCTCGACGAATATAGTTGTAATATCGCCTTCTTTTAAGACTTTTACCAAGGTATCCATAACCTGGAACTTATCCTCAATGCTAACACCGCTTGTCGGCTCATCCATCAAAAGGAGTTTAGGATTTAAAGCAAATGACAAGGCTATGTCTAAAAGTTTACGTCCGCCCTGAGGTAACTCGCTTACCGCACGATTTGCATACTCCGCTAGGCCAAAACGTTCCAAGATCTCAAGTGCTTCCGACTTCCAGGTGTCCCGATAAATGGGTTTCCAAAAGTTACTTGATTCATTTGCAGCAGCTGACAAGGAAAGTAACATACCTTCAAGCACCGTCATACTTGTATAAAGCTGAGGGACTTGAAATGACCGGGCGACACCTAACTTTGTTACCATTCGCGGAGCCAAGCCGGTTGCGTCCTCGTTCATGATCAGTATACGCCCGCTATCTGGCGTGATATAACCGGTTATAATGTTTAAAAAGGTAGTTTTGCCGGATCCGTTAGCGCCGACAATGCCCACGAATTCGCCGGGTTCCACGACAACGTTGACATCATCTGCCGCGACAACCATGCCAAAAGACATGTTTATATTTTCCGCTCGTAGGATAGAGGTGTTTTCAGACATCATCTGAACCTCTTTTGTCGCCTTTGAAGTAATCAAGTATCTGATGATATATTGACCAAAGTCCGCCCGGTTGAAATAGGATAATCAATAACATGACAATACCCATCATCATCTGCCAGGCTAAGGGAAAATATTTTGAAGCGTAGGTCTGCATAAATTCAAAGGCAAATGAACCCATTAGCGGCCCTGCTAATCCCCCAAAACCGCCCAATAAGGCGACAAAGACAAATTCTCCTGACTGGATCCAGAAGGCGTCCTCCGGTACGATGTGACCGATGGTGAAGGCTGCCAAGACGCCTGATACGCCGCCTAACGTTCCAGCTAAAATATATGTTCGATAGATGACTTGCCGCACAGATACACCCGAGTATTCGATACGAATTTCATTATCGTGTAAGGCTCTGAGATAAAAGCCGTTCGGAGAAGCCATAAAACGGTGGATTACGTAAGCGACAATTGCCACAATGACTAATGAGAAATAGTAGTAGCTCAAACTATCACTTTCGATTTCAATACCCAATAATGTAGGCGTTCCAGTCGGGAGACCATCGGTTCCGCCCGTTACCCGATAGAACTTTAGTAAGGCTCCAAACAATATCATTGAGAAAGCTAAATTCAGCATGGCAAAGAAGACTTCACGGTATCGCGCCATGACTAGGCCAACCAATGCAGCCATGATGAAACCCGTTAAAGCACCCAACGGCAGCACTATTAACAATTCTTGAACACCAAACCACTTGACCATGAACCCAACGGTATAGGCGCCTGTAGCGTAAAAAAGGGCGTGACCGAAGGTCAGTAAACCCCCTCGAAGCATAAAAGCGACGCCGGAAACGCATATGAACATGAACAACGATTTTGTCATTACAAACAAAATCCAATTAGGCACAATCAACGGAACCAGGATTAGTAAGGCGGATACGACTAAAAGGTCGCGCGGGATTGCTGAAAGGTTCATCTCAAATTTTCCTGACTACAATCTCGCCGAAGAGCCCTTGAGGCCGGAAAGCCAACACGAGAATCATGATCAGATATATGGCTACGAGGTCAAATTCGGGGGCCAAATGAATGGCTATAGCACGGGCAAAACTTACGATCATGGCTCCTAATGCTGCACCCTCTAAGCTTCCCATTCCGCCGATGGCAATAACCGCAAAGGCGAGAACCACTACTTCAAGGGCGAATTGAGGGACCACCGCAATCTTAGGTGCAATTAGTGCCCCGCCTAGAGCGGCGGCTAGGGCTCCCGCTGTAAACGCGACTGTGTAGATAAGATTGACGTTAATTCCGATAGCTGTACTGACTTCTCGGTCATTTATGACCGAGACTACGAGCTTGCCATAGCTGGTGCCACGTACAACCCAGATTAATAGGCTCCCGAAGATGATGGAAACTCCAACGAGCACAAAGTCATACCATGGGTATAAAATGCCAACGACAGAAAAACTTCCAAGAAGCGAGTAGGGTTCACTCACAAATAATGGCTCCATCCCCCAGATCAGCTTCATGGCATCATCCAGGATTAGGAGTATAGAGAAAGTGAGCAATAGCTGAATATGCATGTCAGCGTTATAAATACGCCTAAGGAAGACCCTTTCGATAATTGGTCCGACAGTAATTCCGATAAATAGTGCTCCCAGGAGCAGCGCGGGATAAGTCATCCACGGGGAAAACTTCTCTCCCAAGACCAAAAGCGCAAGCCAGGTCCCCATATAAGCCCCCAGGGCGTAAATACCACCATGTGAAATATTGAGGATACGCAACACCCCAAAGACAACGGTCAACCCAATAGAAAGTAAGAAGAGAGTGGCGCCGTAGCTAAGGGCATCAAAGACAATTATCGTTATTAGGCTCATTGTACCGCTATCTTCGCTGTTTTAATTTAGTAAAAGAAGAACTAAGCAAAGAGTACGAGGAGGAAATTTCCCCCTCGTACAATAATTCCGGTAACGGAAATTAACTTTACTTATTTAATATTCCTCACCCAATCCATGGTCTTCATGCCAAGTGGTGGGGTGATTTCTGAAGGTTTAAGCATCTTAATTTCGTCAAGAATTGAAAACCCGTATTTTTCCGAGTACTTAGTTACCCCAATCATTCCACCATGAATTGCTTGGTGATCAGATCGCATGGTGATTTTGCCACCGGGCGAATCCCAGGTTAGTCCTTCAAAGGCCGTTATGACCTCTTCCGTAGTCGGCCAGGCACCTTTTGTCGCGATGGCTTTTTCGTAGGCAGCTTTTAAACCACCCCAAGCTTGATGGGTACGATATGCCGGATAGTCAGGGTAGCGTTTATTATGCTTATAAACACCCGCGACAAACTCTTTTTCCATTGGTGTGCTGGCTGTAGCCCAGTATCCACCGGTCGCACGAGGCGCTGCAATGACACCGTCTGGAAGAGATTTCCCGACGTTTTGAAGGACCTGCTCTCCCGTAGCAAGAGCAACTAAGCTCGATTGAAATAGGCCTCTAGGGGCCGCCTGTTTAACAAAAGTAATAAGTCCTCCACCCCAGAAGCTTGAGTGAATAACGTCTGGCTTTAACCTTAAAAGTTTTGAGATTTCAGCAGAATATTCACCGGCTTGGAATTTAGTCCAAAGCTCGCCGACCACTTTGACATCGGGCTTCAACGTCTGCACTGCGATCTTAAAAGCTTCCCATGAATCTCGTCCCCAGGCGTAGTCTTCATTAGCGCCGGCAATGGTCTTTAGATTGGGTTTGAGGGCCAAAACATGACGGGCGAGGCTAACACTATCGGCTGCCTGGTTGGCTGACGTTCGGAATACGTACTTCGATGGTGAGTTTTCAGTCAGTTGATGTGTTCCGCAGATGTGAACCACTGTAAGAATCTTGAGCTTTTCAGCGACAGGTTTAATGGCCATACAGTTACCGCTGGAGGTATAGCCCACGACGGCGTCGACTTTTTCATCCAGCACCAGGCGCCTTAATTCAGAGACCTGCTTCTTCGGTCCCCCGCCTTCGTCTACGACGATCAATTTGATTGGAACGCCGCCAATGCCGCCTGCCTTATTCCATTTTGCCACCAGCCATTCGCTGGTACCTTTCCCTGACACACCGAAAACGGCTGCGCCACCTGAGAAAAAATCTACGAACGCGACTTTGAGCTGTTTCGGTGCGCCCTTTGGAGCAGCACTTGCTGTAGAGGCAGGGGCAATCACCATTATCCCGGCCAACAACAAACTCAGAAATGAGAATGCTGAGTACTTAAAAAGTTTTCCCATTTTAATACTTCCTCCCATAATGTTTTCTACTAGAATCTGATGTCGATTAGGGTCTTCATAGATAACCCCCTTTTTCGGTTGAAACCATAACACAACCAAAAACCATGACCAACCCAAATATCACAGTCATGACTATCAAACATATGATTGCAGCCTGACTATTAAGGGAAAGCTGATGGATTTAAGGGAAAGCTGATGGATTTGAACCCTTCGTTAAGCGAGCCCTTCCGATCATAATATATATTATAGAACGTGATTTTTTAAATGATTTGTTTTGACAAAATTAGAAATAATCAAATTGATGGTTCTATTGGAATGCTATAATTACTTAACTTTGCGCTTGATTAAAATTTGAAGAACGCTGTTATTAAGTGACCTTTTAGTACCCTAGGGACCTCAATTCATGCAAAGCAAACTAGCCAGGACTGATTTACCTAGAGTTGGCTGAATAAACCAATGACATTTTACAAAGATCCAATAAAGTTGAGAACGGCATGTAGAAATGGCGGATATGCAGGTCCTACATCTGGTCATGCTCACGGCTATGTTCAGGCGAACATGGTTATTCTTCCTAAAGAGGATGCGGATGACTTTCACCTTTTTTGCGAGAAAAATCCGAAACCCTGTCCAATATTGGAAGTCCTGGAAGTTGGAAATCCTGAGCCTAAAATTTGCGCTCCTGGTGCTGACATTAGAACAGACCTATCGCGATACAGAGTTTTCAGAGTTGGAAAATCGACGGGGGACGTCACTGATATCAGTGAATTATGGCGTGACGACCTTGTTACATTTTTGCTGGGGTGTTCCTTTACAGCGGAGGAGGCGCTGATAGAAGCTGGTCTCGAACCAAGGCACATAAAGGAAACAGGCATAGTACCGATGTTCCGAACAACTAAGCCAACAAGGGGTGTTGGAAAATTTTCGGGACCGTTTGTCGTTAGCATGCGTCCCTATACACCAGATGATGCTCAACGGGCATCTGAGGTGACCGCAAAATATCCCATAGCGCATGGTGCACCCATACAAATTGGTGACGCTATGTCACTGGGTATCAAAGATATCAAACAGCCTGACTACGGCGAACCGGTAACGATAGAAGACGGCGAAGTGCCGGTTTTTTGGGCCTGCGGCGTAACGCCGCAAGAAGTAATTATGGAAGCGAAACCTCATTTCGCTATTACTCACGTTCCAGGATACATGTTTGTTTCTGATATGAAATCTGAAGAAGTCGTTCCGGTGCAAAATCGAAAGTTAGCTGAAAATTTGGGCCATTAAGAGATTAGAGACGTCCCACTGGAAGTGTTGGAACTAATCAGTAAGGTAATTGAGATAGACCCACGCGTGACAAAGTGATTTTTAATTTTGATGGCAAACATTGTTACCAAAAATTGTGATTTTCGCAGTTTTGGTGATACCAGTTATCGATATTTTGAATAGCTTCAGATCCGTTTTCGTTAAGTGAAGATATCAACCATTTTAAATTCCGTTCTGAAAATTTTTTTACGATATTGTCGCGGAGAGATTTAGCGGCGTCCTTACCATCAGTGATAGCAAATATGGCTGGGCCTGACCCGGATATAGCACAACCGTAAGCACCATTCTCCATGATTGTTTGTTTTATAAGCCCCAGTCTTGGAATTGATTTTTGACGAGCTTCGAACAGCAAATTTCCGCACTCAGCGCTAACCAATTCTCCAACCGTTTTGATATCACCTTCATTGAGTGCTTTAATCAATAGCATCGAAGAGTGGGAAATAAACCTATGATAGCCGAGCAACTTCTCAATAGCATTGTCGGTATTTTTGCTATCAATTAGTTGCTTCAAATGGTCCTTTACCAACATCCTCTGAATGTGGGTTGACCGACGATCAGTTTCATCAAGAAATGCAACTACAGTGAATTCCTGGCTTCGAATTCGGTGAAAGTTTTTTTCTCCGATACTCCAAACACCGCCAAATAGTGACGGCAAAATATTATCCAAATGTTCGAATTCATTGTTCCGCTGTTCTCCCTGCATTGCCGCATCCACCTTGGCTTCGTCAGAAAGAGATTTATCGAGACCCAAAGCCAATAACATGCACTTTGCTGCAGCAACACAACTTGCGGAAGAGCTGCCTAAACCCGACTTTAAGGGAAGATATTTGTGAAGTATCAGATCTATGCCCTGGGAGGAATTAGTTGAATACCGCCCCCAAATCCAGTTGGCGACTTTCTGAACGTTATTCTCTTCTAACGAAATTCCAGTAGCATCCAATTCATCGGCATACGGGCCGGTAATTTTTACAAGACGTACGTCATTAATTGAAACATTTGGGCGAGCCTCGACAATATCCCCCAAATGTTTCAGACAAAATCCGGCAACATCGTAAAAGGGGCCAAAATTACCGACGCTAGCTGGAGCAAAGGCGTATAATGTTTTTGATTGGGGAGCCATATAATCGATATTACTAAAAGTTGATACACTGGCAGAGTACGGTTGTGCCTGAAATGGATAATTCCAATTGTCAATTTCTGGGTATAATTTGTTACTTAATCTGCAGTGCAAAATCAATAAAACATACTTTATTTAAGATACCTTGTGATGATTTAAGATACCTTGTGATGGCCTTAAGGGGCAAGCTTTGTAAGTCGTACGTAATTTGTTGACGGCTTCGCGTGTCCCCTTCATAGTTGAGCCCCAGTATCTTATTGAAATAGCAGGGGGGAAAATTATGGGTGAAGAATTTACTATTGCTAGTTTCCGTGATACGGCAGACGGACTACAGGCTGGACAATTTGATGTCGGGGATCGCAAAAAAGCGTCTAGTCTCGACGATCTCGATCCAATTTATAAGCAGTTGTTAGATAAACAGGTTGTGATGGTGCTCGCCGTCATTGGGGCTGACGGTCGTCCCGGTTTAACTCCAATGTGGTTTGACTATGAAGATGATCATATTTTAGTAAATACGGCTGAGCAGCGACCAAAGTGCAAGTGGATACGTAAAAACCCACATCTGACGTTGTTGTTGCTTAACCCAGAAAATCCATACCATTGGGTGAGCATTAAATGCACGGTAGCGAAGGAAGTACTTGAAGAGGATGACCCAAGCGTCACCACGCAACTTGACAAAATTTGGACTAAATACACCGGTGAAGAGCCACCCTACGCTTTGCGTGACCCGTCAATCGATGAAAAGCGCGTACTTTTTAAGTGTCGCATAGACCGAATTGCAACTTTCGGTAAGCCGTAAGTTCAAAAGGGTGGTATTGCGTCGTCGTCGTTTGAAGGCGGGGTGCTGGATAAGATAAAGAAATTTCCGCCAGACGGTCGATTTGCGGATTGTTCTTGGTGACAGGACAGCTAAACTACTACAATCGAATGATCAAAATGCATAAGTTAAAACACGAAATTTGGGCCATTATACCGTGTAAGAAACTTGAATTTAGTAACGGTAGGCTGATAGATGTATTATCGTTTTCAGAGCGCCGGCAACTTGCTTGTTTCATGTTGGAAGATGTTTTAACTGCGCTTGTCCACTCTACCAAATTAGGGGGCGTTCTGGTCGCAAGTGACGATCCTGTTGTCAAAAGTATTGCAGCTGGATTTGGCGCACGTTGCCTGCAAAACCACGCTGACAAGGGACTTTCATCGGCACTCACAAGCGCCAGTCTTTTACTTGCTGAAGAGGGAGCAAAAGGGGTGATTGCTATACATTCAGATGTGCCTCTAATGACAACGAATGACATCAAACCGGTGATTACGAGTATCGAAAAAAGCCCTGCCGTTACAGTTGTACCTGCTGATAGAGACCTTGGTACAAACTTGTTGGCCATGTCCCCGCCCGGTATAATTGAATATTCGTATGGTAAGAAGAGTTCTTTGCGTCATGCGATGGCTGCGCGAGCAATTGGAATTGAACCAACCTTGATCCACTCGTCGCGGCTCGGTCTAGATCTCGATACACCTGAAGACCTTGAATGTTTTCTTTCAAGTCCCTCAGATACAAAAACTTTTCGTTACCTTACGGAAAGCGGCGTGCGTGATCGTTTTCTCAACCAGGGAACGGATGGGTTGCAGGTGAAGGCCGTTGGTTAAGGGTAATGCAATGAAACAACACATAATAAATATAAGTGTCGATAACTTATCGGTGTTATCAAGTTTGGGTGACGCAATTGAGGAACGTGAAGTAACCTCTATCTTAATGCAGGCGGATTTGGAAAATCTTATGAGCGCGGCCAAAGGTCTGCGTGATCAACGTCATGGCTCGGTGATTTCTTATTCGCGTAAGGTATTTATTCCTCTTACACAGCTTTGTCAGGATAGCTGCCACTATTGCACGTTCGCGAAGCCACCCCGTAAAAATAAATCAGCCTACTTACTTCCAGATGAAGTTTTAAAAATAGCCCATGCTGGAGCTCAGGCTGGTTGCAAGGAAGCGCTGTTCACATTGGGTGATAAACCCGAGCTACGCTATAAAGCAGCGCGTGATGAGTTGGCGAGTTTGGGCCACAAAACTACTATTTCATATCTCGCTGAGTGTGCTCAGCTGGTTTTCGAAAAAACCGGCTTATTTCCGCATATGAACCCAGGTCTCTTAGATCGAACTGAAATTTTGACGCTTCGGGATGCCTCAATTTCCCAGGGTATCATGCTAGAAAGTATCTCTGAAAAGCTGTCTCAAAAAGGTGGCCCACATTACGGCTCACCCGATAAGAACCCAATGCGCCGTCTTGAAACTATCCGCCTCGCGGGTGAGGAAAATGTAGCTTTTACGTCCGGTTTATTGATTGGAATTGGAGAAACCCGGAGGGATCGCGTTGCATCTCTTTTTGCGCTTTTGGAACTCCACAGAAAATTTGGTCATGTCCAAGAGATTATCATACAAAATTTCCGGCCGAAGCCGTCGACACGTATGGCTGACTATCCTCCCGCAACAACAGAAGAATTACTGTGGACCATTGCCGTTGCCAGAATCATATTTGGGGAGGAAATGAATATTCAAGCACCCCCAAACCTGAACCCTGGCGTGTTGGCTAGTCTTGTTGATGCGGGTGTTAACGACTGGGGCGGGGTTTCACCAATCACCCCTGACCATGTAAACCCTGAAGCGCCTTGGCCACAATTGGATGATCTCAGCCGGGAAACTGAAGCTGCAGGAAAAACATTGGTTGAGCGTCTAGCGTTATATCCTGAGTATGTGCAGGATGGTAATCGCTGGTTGTCGAGCCAATTCAAAACGCCGGTAATACAACTAGTAAATGCTGAGGGTTTCCCCCGGAAGGATGAATGGTCGCCTGGCGCAGGATCACCCCCTCAGGCGTTTATAGCTCCTCCATCTAGGGGCGGCCGAAGTACTTGGCAAGACCATTCTTTGGAGGCAATCATCGAAGGGGCTTTGGTGGGGGACACGCCCAATGAATCGGAAATTATCCGTTTATTTTCTGCTCGGGGGACAGATTTTGCCGCTGTTTGTACTGCGGCTGATACACTCCGCCGGAACCTGGTGGGTGACGAAGTAACTTTCGTTGTTAATCGCAATATTAATTATACAAACGTTTGTTATTATCGCTGTCAGTTTTGTGCTTTCTCGAAGGGGAAGATGAGTGAAAATCTGCGGGGAAAGCCCTATAGGCTGGAGATTGAAGAAATCCAACGCCGTGCTCTAGAGGCCTGGGATCGTGGTGCTACCGAGGTTTGCATGCAAGGTGGAATTCATCCCGAATTTACAGGCAAAACTTATATTGACATTTGCCGTGCAATAAAATCGGCCGTACCCGATATGCATGTTCATGCTTTTTCGCCGTTGGAAATTTTTCAAGGGGCTCAAACCGCACAATTTAGCGTACCCGATTTCCTTAAACGGCTTATAGATGCTGGTCTCGGATCCCTTCCGGGAACCGCTGCCGAGATTTTGGATGACGAAATACGCGCCGTGATCTGCCCCGATAAAATTAAAACTGACCAATGGCTGGAAGTAATGGGTGAGGCGCATGAATTGGGAATACCTTCGACTGCAACTATCATGTTCGGACATGTGGAAAAGCCAATTCATTGGGCTCGCCACCTCCTACGCCTGCTCAACCTCCAAAAAAGAACGGGTGGCTTCACGGAATTTGTGCTCCTGCCATTTGTTCATATGGAAGCGCCAATATTTCTTAAAGGTGGTGCC
>Ga0209402_10000979_pt1 | contig 32548 bp, 48 predicted proteins | sample ArcticOcean_MG_C_3_FD_187437 | JGI IMG/M metagenome (GOLD analysis project Ga0209402, IMG submission 187437) | Marine microbial communities from western Arctic Ocean - ArcticOcean_MG_CB8_126 (SPAdes) (version 2) | ecosystem: Environmental > Aquatic > Marine > Oceanic | place: Arctic Ocean... | reverse complement strand
CAGCGGTAAAAAATACGTTACTCATTTTCTTTTTTCTTTAATTCTATTGTTATTGGCCCAATTTGACCCGGTAGCTTGGCTGGACCTTTGATGTTTAACCTTTTTATCAAAGGCAGAAAAGCTGCCTCTTCTTTCAATTCCCAAACCACATTAACATTTACGGTAAACGTCAAAAATCGTTCCCGGTTCACCTGCGAATGCTGAAACATTTAGAAATGCCAGACTGATCGCTACTACTAAAATTTTCTTTAACATGATTGTCCTTTCTTGTTTTTGACATGTATGCTGTAAGATAGAAATTGAAAGCATCTTCACTTTCACCATATTCATTATGGTGGCTTCTTAATAGTCCGCTACAATTAAATCCAAATTTTGTAAGAAATCCTCGGCCAGCTTTATTTCTTTCCCTAATGGGACAAAGGACAGACCGAAAAGTGCCCTTTCTGTAATCCGATTTACGCATACGACCAGTCAAATGATTGAGCAATTCAGTCCCCAGACCTTTGTTTCTGTAATCTTTCCTTATGACTAAGTTAATTACAGAAATCATGCGTCTTTCCCTATTTGGGTGCCACATCATGTACCCCACAGGGTACTTTATGTCAGAAATGATGACGCCTCTGGCTGACCCGTTCATTAAAGATGCAATGTCATCTTTACTATAAAACTTCTCGCAGCTATCACATTCGATCTGTGCTGCAATGTCGTAATAATTAGCTGACATGTACTTTATGAAATAATGCCCTAACACTGGGCGTACTTTTGGCATAACTTCTCCTTACAACCAAAGCTTTGAATCAAGTTCGCATTCTGGAGTATACGCTTTCTTATTTGAGACCAAATATTTTCTGATGTCATCTTCCTTTAACTTAGAAAATATGGTTCTCCACCCCTTTGTCTCCAAACTGGTCATCGGGTCCATAGATGGGCCAACATACTTTGTGAAACCATACATGAATCTCATCACAGCTTTCTTCGTGGGAACAACATACTGTTCCTTAAACAAAGCTTCTTCGTAATTGTCTTTCTTTAAGTCATAAAGAATACCCGCTCTGATAATTATGGTCAAGAAAGAACGACGCATTCTGCAAGACCTCCAGAAATGACAGGGCTCAATCCACAGAATGGAACTTACATTAGTTTCAGAAAACGATGATCGTTTTCTCACTTTAAGTATTTCTTCAGTTTTGGCCACAAAAGCTGCAACATTCTTGCTTCCATTTTCTCCATGCTTAAAGTAAAAGCCTTTGTTGGAAACAAAAAAGTTTCTAGCAAACCTTTCCCTGCATGTCTCAAACTTCAAAGGCGATGTGCTTAAAGCAAAAGACCCCTTTTTAACATTTGTATTTGCAGACAGGATTACTTTTTTGTCACCAAACTTCAATCCATGTGGCGAAGATGCGGCATGTGATGTCGATTTTTCCAACAACTTAAATCCTTATTTGAGCAACCATAAAATTCTCCATCGTAGCTGTCGTGCCCGTCATGACTATCATAATCATCGTTATTGTTTGTTTTACTTTTAGTAGGCATGGCCGACAAAACATTGCAACCCTCTTCCAAAGATGTTACTTGCAAATTACTTATAGCAACTTCTCTCTTTGTAGGCAATGTCTTCTTTTTGTGAGGAAGATGAATTGATCTTGGAGAGGTGTTCCTGCCATTGGAAGAATAACTGTAATGAGAATAATCACTCTTCTTCTTTAACCCCAATGTATGCAGAACTCTCCCTCTCTTAAACTTCTTTGTATCCAAATATAAAGACAACTGATATTCAGAGAAATCGGGCTTTTTAGAAAACTTGTCCGACACACCTTTTATCACAAAGCTTCCTACATTGTTCACTCCAACATCGGAAATATCTAAAACAGATTCATTAAATCTGTACCAGAAATGATGCTGTCTGGTCCACTGAGTTGTACTTGGATCAATTTCAATCCTTGGAAATCTTGCGTAACGATATCCCGGATCATCATCTCCATGATGATAATACTGGTGCCACGATTGCAGGCTGAGATGGTCATATCCAATTTGCTCTAACTGAATATCCTTCAATGGATTCCATTCACAGTGCCATTCATCCAAACTTCCAAAGTCTAAATCATAAACTATGAATTCAATCACTTGATGTGGTTGTACTCGAACATCGAAACAATCAGGGTTGACTACTGTTATGTGATCTGACTTTTCTTTATTTACACAATCAAGAACTACTGAAACTTTTGATATGGCAGTTTTGTAATCAATCCAAATTTCTCCCAAGAACATTGAAGAGTAACTTCCCCATGGATCAACATCTTCTTTTTGCCATACTCGATACTTTCCATTTCCATCAAATTCACAATTCAGATAGTCACTGGCCAACTCCACATCAAAATTTCCAAATATATCAAAATCAAAAGACAAAATGGCATCTTGCCCCGGCCTCAGTTTGAGTAAATGCTGCTGAGAGGTTGGATTTCTAAGTTGTACTGATGAATATTTCTTAGGCATTGATCAAATCTTCTAACCATTTTGAATGACGTGAACTCAACCATTTTATCTGGTAGATGTACGCATCACACACGTCTGATCCTTTAATATACATGAGGGATTTTCTATAAGCTTTTTTTCTTGAACTGTAACTTAAGTTGCAGTTTATGCTTTCACAAACATGTTCATAAAATTCTTTTGGCATATTTTGAGACAACCACGTGTCATATATCAAAAGAAATATTTCCCATGCTGCTAAATCTGATTCTTTGTCAGATATCGCTAAGTAATCCTTTTTCATATTATTGGTTAGATTAAGAATCTTTCTTTCATAATCTTCCCAATAAAGATTATCCATTGCTATGTTTTGCAAGGCATTCTCTTTGTAATGCCCATTCCGAACAGGCTTCTTACAATAAACTTCAAAGTATCCGGGATGATATCCATTGGTCCTCCATCTGCAAGATATTATCCTCCATTGCAAAGGACCATCTTTGCTCCGAAGGATAATTTGCGATGAACTATCATACCTCACCACCGGCACATCTAAATTGTGCCGGTGGATATACTCTTCATGCAATTGCATCTATGACTTCCTGTTATATCTCGGCCCTAAAGACTTTTCTGGGTTTTTGACATCAGACGGTCTCTTCATATCTTCTGCCATTATCACCCGTGGCTTAGGAAATTGAACTGGAGGTTCTGGTACTCGTGGTAGAGTCTGTTCTTTTTTAGGAAGAATTGGACCTTTTAATTCCAACTCCTTCTTTCTTATCACTTGAGGTGCTCTCAACTTGACTCTAGCCCTCTCCTTTGCCTTCTCAGGCGTCATGCACCTAGAATACGGTATTCTTCTCCGGTAATCGTAAACAGTCCTATTACGGCTCTCTGTGACCTCTGGAGCGTATCCATTTATAACTGGCACTCTCACATATCCCCGAGAGCCATAATGAATCAAAGAATAACAGCGTGTCTCTTCTTTCATCCTTCCCAGATAAATGTCCACATAATGAGTCGGAGCTACATAAACGACAGGTGGAGGACACACATAAACCTGTGGCACTTCATAATACACCTGACCTGTAACCAACATTGGAATCATCATTAAAATGTCAAACATTTCACTCCACCTTTTTCCCAAATTCGGATTGGATTAAATCCTCTGTAGTGACCCATGACCTTTTTTCGTCATCCCATACAATGGGAAACTCGTCTGGGATCGTCTCTAAAATGTCGAAAAGCTCACTATCATTCTTCGACCTTTCCAGTGACCTCTGGAAAATCAAAGGATGAATATGAGCATATCTCTCTTTCATTGCCTCTTGAACTTCATTCATTCCTACAAGTTACACAAATTCTTTAGTTTGATCAATAGATACTTTCATGATGAGGTTCAAACAATTCTTACAGACAGAAGACGGTAATGGCAGTGAACAAGGAATGTTCATGCACGTAAATGCTAAAGACACTGGGCACAGAGTACCAAGTGATGGGCAACCATTCTCGCAATATCTAAACGGGGCATCAGGTGCCAAACCGGGACAAAGCGGTGGCGGCGGTGGTGGCATGGGCGGCGGCGGTGGTGGCGGCGGCGCAATGTTTATGAAAAAGCTTATGAAGAAAAAGATGCGTAAGATGATGAAGAAGTAATTTACTTCTCTCTAATCTGCAAATAATGGTCAGGAGTTTTTCCAGTAACCAAATCATTTGTCAAATCTGTCAAGTATCTCTTAAACGTCATATCGAAGTGCTCACAGTCATTGAACTTCAGAACCTCTTTAACAGAAGCCTCGCCTCCATTAGAAGCATAACTCTTCAAGAATTCTTGGAATTTATCTTGACCAAATTCTTTTCTTATCAAGAGGCAAAAGGCCATAGCACTGCTGTCATAAAGAGCCTTTTTTTCATCGCTCAACTTCTTGTATTCATCTTTGGTCATAGACAACAAAGATTTGCTGAAATACAAGGGATCATCATTTTTGATCACAGCAGCAGTTGAGTTGAGTTCTGCACGAATTTGATCTATCGAGCCATTCATCAGAGACATGCCACGATAAGCCCACCATCCAAAATTTGCATCATACTTTTGAGAAAATTCTGCCAAACACACCTCTGTCAAAGGTGCTGAAATAACTCTGGATGGAGAATCGTTGAGTAAAAGAAAAATCACAGTTTCTTTGATCTTTCCATTAGCATCTCTTCTTATTTCCACTTTCGTAGATTTGATGCGAAACATCTTCTCAAAAAGCTCTGGGTCATCAACACAGATAAGTTTGCAATCTGCTGAAAAATCAACATCATACAATCCCCATCGAGAAAGAACCCATGCCTTCACAAGCTCAAGTCGCTTGTGAAGGTATTGGGCCTGTGCGTCATTGAGGCTGCACACAGTAAAATTATTAGTTGTCCACCGATTCCAGATTTTGCCTTCTATCTCTTTCGGGACAGATAGCATCTCATGCTTTACCTCTAAGGGTAAAGAAACTCTTTTAATACCTTCCCCAAAACATGGAGAAGCAAAAAGGACAATAATCACAAGACTCGTAAGTATATTTTTCATGATTCACCTCATGCGTATTTAGCAATCAAGCAGCTAATTCAAAACGAAGATCAACAGAGTTCCAGTCAGACCGGATTTGATCTTTGTAACGCTTAATCAATTGGCTAATCCTGCTTTCGCTGACTCCAAATTTTTCGCCAACTTCTTTCATTGAATACGCATCAACAAAATAATGTCGCAGAACTGCTTTAGCCTGTTTGTCAAGATTTTGAGTAACGACTTCAATAAACTCGTCGTCATTCCTCTCAGGCTTGGCTTCAATTAAATCTTTAAGAGCACATCCTTCACCTGCATCCATTTCTGAATCCAAGCTCACAGCACTCTTAGGCTCCGTTTTCTTTCCCCATCCTTGTTCTCTAAGGTAGTCATGGATCGCTCCAAACACCCGAGGATAGGCAAAGGTTGAAAAAGCCACTCCACGTTCAGGGTCAAATCTTGACGCCGCTTCCACGAGACCGAGGTAAGCAGCAGACTTAAGTTCCTCAACGTCCACAAAATTTGGCAATGACCTCTTCTTCTTATAGGCCAATTTGTTTGCCAAAGGTATATATCGCTCCACAAGTTCTTGGTTAGTAACAACCATAGTAATCACCTTTTTCTTTGTAATTTAAGTTAATAAAGTTATCGTTGTAAAGTAGTTTTACTGTCTGTAATATGTATCATATTTGGCTAATAAATGCAAGTAAATTATTGGCCTCAAAAGCAACAACTGAAGTTTCTTTATTTCTCGCAAGTTTCTTCAAAAACCATTTTTTCGTCTCCAGCAAATTTTGATCTAAGATCCAGAAATCTTCTTTTTCTTGAAGGCCAATACATCTTAAAACATCTTTAATATCAGTAGTCTCTGATAGGTCTAAAGGACCGGGTTCTGGATAATCTTTGCAAGAGTCTATAAAATTCAAAAACAATCTCACCCAATTAAGAACATGATCTGTTTCTAAAATGCACTCTGGAAGCCTAAGCTCAATCGTAGACTTATCATAATTCTTCATGATTTGACCAGAAGCATATCCCACAAAATTCAAAGCACATTTCTTTTCATCATTGTTGTGAGTGTTGAAATTTCTAGGAGACATAATTGACCAGAACCTAGATGTGTTGTTGGGATCATACTCATATCCAAAACCAACCATCTCCCTGTATTTTTCTTTAAGTGGTTTGCAGTATATGCTCTTGCTGCGTCTCTTGTTGCATATGCTGAAAAGATATGATTCGATTTTAATCCATCGAGCCATTAAAGACCCCACTTGAGAATTAGTGAGATCGCTTGCATCTGCATGAATGTGCAAGCCGCAATTTCGATTGGTCTTCAAGCCAGCGTTGGCGAGCCAATCAGCAATACCAGAAATTGCTTTAACATCCTTGTCCCCACAACCAATATAGGATGCAATTTCCCATCCATTGTCGATGTGCTTTCCAAGCGGTCCACAAGTGGAATCATATTTCACATGCCAGAAATCATTGCGACGAGTTTCTGCCCATCCGCCTCTGCCCTTGCCTTTAGTGACAACAACATCTTTTTGACTTCCATATAGAGCCTCATATCCAGAAACAGACATTCCAATTACGTCTTTAGAACACGTATTTGTCACCTCTAGCTCTACACCAAACCTTCTCTCGGAAGGCAATTCTCTATATCCAACGTGCATCCTTGCAGCCTTTTTTATTTGGGGATACCATCCCAATTCTGTGTAGAGGGCCTTGTAGTCACTCCATCGGCATAAGGTTCAGAAGCACCCCTAAGAACTTCTTGATCGTAAGTAGGCGTTCCCACCTGAACCAATTCACCATTTTCCATCTTGTATAATGGACCTTCTGGAAGATTTGATGTGTCCGACACATCTTCGTCTGCCACAACAGGAGAATCTCCACCCAGATATCTTATCACTTTTGCCACAGAACCAGCAATAGCAATAGATATCAGTAAATTTAAGACGCATATAACAATAATCCAAATTTCCATTTCACCCTCTTTCTTAAACAAATACCGCATCTGTAAGATCGACTCTTTCTTGATCTTCTTTAACTCCAGATTGGGAGACTGTCAAAATCAATTCTGGATCAAATGTCCAAGATGGATTCTTAAACAATCCGATGTTATCGTAAATTGTATTTTGATAAATTGTAGCCAAAGGATTTACATCCGCAGCATTCAATAAAGTATTGTAATTAACTTCAAAATCCAATTCATTTGCGTTAACATCACACAAATCTTCTGGCAAAATACCAACAATTATCCTTGTGTCGAAATCTTCAAAAGTAGTTAAGTTTCTTCTGAATATTTCAACGGCAACTTTCCAAATGTTCATACCAATGTTTATTCCGCCCATATTGTTTGTACATTGCAATTCAAAAATGAGATCCCATTTTTCTTTAGTATCAGCATCAGGCGACCAACCATCAAAATGAAGATTGGTTTGCCAAGAGTCATTAGTTGTATTGTATCTTAAAAGCAACGTATCAGAAATAGGAAATCCATTTCTTGCAAGGAATTTTGCAAAAATGTTATCTCTCACCAAATTGTGACCAAATTCAACCACCAACGGCAAAGCTGTACAACCACATTGAGTTACTGTATCAGACAATCCTTCTACATCTTGCAAGTCTTCGTCTTCCGCAAAAGAAGCATTTGTCTGCAACACAACCATATCAAAAAAGAACTTTTCAACAGGAGTAGAAAGACTTCCCGGAGTAGCATCAGCAGACCCGCTAATGAATACAATGTTTCCATCTGACACATATTCCCAAGCATTTTTTGCCTGCCTTGCAGTTCCGCCTGTAAAAACACCACCAGATGAAGTGAAAGAAAATACTCCCTCTGGAACTTCAGCTAGACCACCAACACCGATTCCGCCTAAAACATCATGTGTATAAATGGCAGTTACTATTGGACCATCTAACAACGCCTGCAAAGGATCGGGAGGATCAACATTGAATACAAGTCCACCTTGCATTGTCTCCCAGAATGGCTTGACTTCGGCACCGCCAATTGCCACCAGTCCACCACCGCCAATAAAGTCAACAAATTGCGGAACGGCATCTGCTGACCCTCCTACTTTCGGCTCTGTTATAGCAACAAGAGTTCTTCCAAAAGCCTCAATGGTCAACTCAATAGCTATTCCATCTATCTTGGCAAAAGCGTTTCCTGTCCCATCAAAGTTAGAAACAGCAATGGCCACTCCAAAATTTGGATTATTGATTTCATCTGGAGTCAATGGATCAGCATCTAAATCTCTAAACGGAGTCAACTCATCAAGACCATTTGACCCGTAAAACAATGAGATCGGCACATTAGGCCACTTCAAAGAAGTATCAGCAAGATTGTCAGACCGAATGGTGTCGCCATTAACCAAATAAAGGTGCGAGTCTTTTATGTCTGTTTCCAGATAAGAATACTCATATTCCACAACAACATGATTAGGCCCCGGATTTCCATCCCAAACCAAAATCAATGTTCCAGTATTTGGGTCAAGCGCTCCAGTAGTAACTCTTACAGCAGGAGACCCAATCGGACTTAAAGTAAACGCACCAACTGAATCAATTGAAAAAGTTTGAACAGCAACAGCACCATCAAAAATTGTTCCAGACAATGTTCCGGCAACAATTGGTATGTGATCTAAAACATCATAATTGGAAACTGTATCAACACCATCATCAACGCTAGAAGTTTCATCTGTTGAAAAGAATCCAGAAATTGGACTATTTTGTGCAAATCGATTTGCCACCACCACTCTCAAGCCAACCACTTTCATGTGATCGTCTAAGTCGAATGGCCAGCCTCTTACAACCAAAAACTCACTAACTAGGTCTACTGTCTTCAAATCCACTATAGCATAAGAAGGAGATGATATAGAAGAAGCATCTGCTAGTATGGCCCTTTCAGGATTTGTCCATGAACTGGCAGCAACCGCAGGACCACCTAGAAGTGTTGATAAAGATTCATTCTCTCCATTTTCTGGCCAATCTGAATCGTAAAATATGTTGGCTGGATTTACAGTGCCATTGTCTTCCCATTCATAATGAAAACTATCAGATGTGTAACTAAGACCTATTGAATATCCGCCTCCCATAACCAACCCTGTTGGTTGCCCCACTCCAAGTCCTCTTGCTGTCCAGATCAAAGTTGTTTTTACTGGACTTACATCACCGTCAACAACAACGCCTCCAGAAGATTCATAATGCCATGCACTTGATGTGATTCCAGAAATTCCACCTGTTTTCAAATTGTCTTTGTTCTTAAATTCCCATGTGGCCTCAACTTTTATTGAATCCACAAAAGCAATTGAAGTTCCAATATTGCTGACATCTTTCACTCTAAAAGCAACTCCAAAATCGCTTCCATTAAGGTCATCAACGTCCCATACATTTTCAGAAGAAAACGGAACTTGTAAATCGGCTATTCCACTTGATCCATAAATTCTTGTAGTAGAAATCAATGGCCAGTCAAAATTCAAAGGAATGTTATCTGAAATTATTGTATCACCTTTAACCAACACAATACTAACGTCTCTAACACCAACTTGAGTTGACAATAGATTTATCCACACGTTGAACCCAAAGATGTTAGCATCACTCGGAAGATTCAAATCAAACCCACGAACAATCAAATATTCGCTTTCTTTTAAGAAACTTACATCAACTTGTGCAAAAACGCCATCTTCAGTAAGTGCATTTTCTGTAACTTGCCATGCTACGGCTGATGGATTATTCTGACCTTCGAGATTGTTCTGACTTAATGATGTTGTCCCTGTGGGCAAACCAGAGTGTCTAGGCCACTCTCCTCCTGTGAACTGCCAATTTGTGAATTCTGTTTCTGCCACAATGGAGAAAATGGCACCGCCATCTCCAATGTAATGATTAGAATAAGCTATAGCAGCATTATCTGCTTTCCAATCAGCCGGAACAGCTTCATAAAATCCAGCAAACAAATTCTTAGTATTAGAAACTTCTGCTTCTCCGCTTACAAACACAGACCTATTTGCCGAAAGACCTTCCCCAGATTCAAATTCCAAATTCCCATTGATCTGTATTCTGGAAATATCCAGATAAAAGTCCACAGTTAAATCAAAATCAACACAAAAATCAGCACACTGGGGGATGTCGCAAACATTCACTTCTTCAAGTGCATTGCAATTTCCATTTTCTTCATCAAAGTCATCAACTAATTTTTGTTGAGCTTCAAAGTCATCAATGATATTTCCCAAAGAAGCCGGTCTAGTAAATCTTTGCACCGACTCAATTGGAAGGATAAACTTCCTTGCACTTAGCTTCTCGCAAAGTTCAGGCAATGATCTTGCTTGAACATTCAGGATATATTTTTGACAACAAGGATCGGCTTTAAGATTACACTCACTTCCATCTCTTGCTTTTCCAATGACACGATAGAAAAATATTCCCAACTCGCCTGTGCTCCACAAGAAAGTGAGATCATTGAATGCAATGCTTCTTATTCTCCAAAGGAACTTCGTGGCGATATCGAATCGAGAATTAACAAGCGTCAAGTCAAGCCTGTTGTCAAGAATCACACCACCAATTGCGTTGTATTTCGCATCAGTGATGCCTTCGTTGCTTGCTCCTCCTCCAGTATCTACAGAAGGAGCACCAGTGCTAACCCATGATCTAGGCCCTTGGAATTTATTGACATTAGCCAACCCACCAAGTATCGCTCCACCAACTGGAATTTGCTCAGTTGCAATTACGGCAACTGCTGCCCCTGATGCTAATACACCACCTTGCATGGTGAATGATTGGAAAACATCTGAAGCTCCAGAAATTAAAGCTCCACCTTGCGGCCAGTAAAAGCTTAGAACATCAGCCACTCCCCCGGCCAACAAACCGCCGCCAACAAGTGCATTTATAACAGAATCGTTTGCCGCCGCTCCAGCAGCGATAGCTCCACCTGATCCTACTTCATTAAAGAAATCAGGAACATGCGCAGCACCACCAAGAAGACCACCACCACTTCCAAATATTTCAAGACTACCTGAAATAAAACCAACACCACCAGCTAATATTCCACCACCAACTTCAATGACATCAGAAGATGTGACTATTGCTGCTCCAGCAACAATAGCCCCTCCCGAACCTACCTCATCAAACTCTTGAGGAATATCCGCAATGCCTCCAAGGATACCACCGCCACTTACAGACATTGCAAAATTAGACGAAACGGCAGCAGAGCCTCCAGCTAACGATCCTCCTATTGGTGTTTCAGTCCAAGTTTGAGATACAAGAGATGTTCCGCCAGCTAATGAACCGCCATTGATAGAAGCATTAAAAGCATGGACCGTTACAACAAGCTGGAAATTATCCATGTATAGAGATTGAGAGTTGCCACCACCACCGATATCAAAGATGTCACACCATACTCCAGCACCAGTTTCATCAAGACTAATTTTTGATAAAGCACCTGAAAACTGAGTAAACACTCCAGCACCACCCCCATTCGGAGCAACGGACTGATTTGCTCCTAGTGCTGTAAAATCGCCAAAAATATGAGTTGTAAGCATCGCCGACAACCGACTGCCACTGGAAATTGCATCTTGACTATAAAATGAAATCGTAAACTTTGTGCCAACATCATAACCAGAAATGTCTATCTCGTCATGATAAAAGTATTCAGCACCCGTTGTGCCAGAATCGGGAGTAACAGACACATTTTCATGCTGAACTGTATCATAATCTGTTCTCCAATTTCCAAAATCAATGTTCCAATGATCTAATCCACATTCAAAACTAGGATTAGATAACAAATTTATTGAAGAAACAAAATCAACACAATTGAAAGCGAAGCCGCCGCCTAAAGCTCCTCCGTCGCCACTTAAAGATGCGGAAGAAGTAACAGCAGCCGATCCTCCTGCTATGGAGCCGCCGCCCACCTCAACAACATCATAAAATGTTTGTGTAGCTGATCCGCCACCTGAAGCACCGCCGCTGATTGTTGTAACGTAAGCAAAGTGATAATTGATTCGCATAGAACCATGATCAACAAAAGCCGTTCCATCACCAGTACCATCAACCGTCGCAAACAACACAAATCCAAAATCTGAACCTAACACTTCATCGGTTGTAGGAGCTTCAGACCATGTGTCAGAAACTCCTCCATAATCTTCTGTCCCATCTGAAGCAGGCCACGAAGTGGCAGAAGCTTTATCTGCCCCTCGTGTAATGGCACTGTTCGTTCCATCAGACCAAACCAAATGCAGGTATTCATCTACAATTCCATCAGTCCCGCTATCCTTTCTATCGATGCGGACTTCAATTCCTTCAATTATAGCTTCTGATGTCAATCCACTAAAAGCAAAATTAGAAAAATACAGACCGTCAGACGTGCCATCCATCGTGCCGTCCAATGCAACTGTTGCATAAGATCCGTCATTGCTAGTGGCATTGCTGGGACTTGTCCAAGCGACCAACCCTACTGGAATATCCAGAGAGTCATCAGTTATTGTTCCTGCATTTGTAAAGGCCGTCTGTCTTGACATTATTCCTCAAGTTTTTCAATGATATTTGCTACGAGTGGATGTCTGACAATAGAATTTGCCTTAAATTGAACAACACCTACACCCGGCACGTCTTTGAGACGATTCATCACATTAGTCAAAGCAACATCACCGCCGCCTAAATCGCTTTGAGTTGGATCTCCAGTGATAATGACTTTGCTGTTTTCTCCGAATCTTGTAAGAAACAATTTAAGCTGCATCATTGATGCGTTTTGTGCTTCATCAAAAATACAAACAGCGTCATCAAATGTTCGACCTCTCATATAAGCAATTGGAGCAACTTCAACAGCTTTATCAACCTTGTCTCTCCAAACATTATTGTCATCAGGATGACCCACAAGTTTATCTATGCAGTCATACATTGGTAACATGTATGGATAAACCTTGTTTTCAAACTCTCCGGGAAGAAAACCAAGAGACTCTCCAGATTCTACAATAGGTCTGGTTATCACAATCTTCTTTGACTCTTTTTGTAGAATTCTCTCTATAGCAAAAGCACATGCAAGAAAACTTTTTCCTGTACCTGCTGGTCCTATTAGAAATAATACGCTGTGCTGCTGAAAAGCGGCCCACGCCATACTTTGGGCATCATTCTTAAATTCAATGTGGAAATTCCCACCAGTCTTTGTATTTCTCTTCTTGCCACCTATGTTCTTAGCCGTTCGTGCCATAAATTCTCTCCTTCAAAACAAGTTATCTTTATTTATGAGAGGAAACATAGAATAAAAAATACCTGTTGCAACTTTTGCAACAGGTATTTCAGACTTCCACAAATTGTTTTTCAAACCCGACACAACACTCGTCAAGCGACCTCCCAAAAGATAAATGTTGTGCTTAATAATCAAGTTAGCCACGTTATCCGATACGATTCCAGACTGGTTTAGTAATTTTATGTTGTGACTTACATAAAACTCTACGTTTCGGTAACTTTTCCTCCTCCAAACTTGATTTGTCAATGGTTATCTTAAATACAAGCAAATTGTACAAGGTATCTCCTTGCAAGAGGACGTTTTAACGGGCAGACGTTCAACCGGCCATTTTTTATGCGAACAAGGGATAAGTTGCTAAACCCAGTGATATTTTTTGTAATGTGTAGTCACCATGCACCCACTCTTTAACGATGAGTTTATTCGCTATTTTTGAGTCTTTAGATGACCGATTCCAAAGGAATCTTTACTTGTAGATGTTTCATTATACAGAATAATTTACTTCCTGCAAGATAGATAAGGTATGATGGGTTCATTCAAACAATTTATGGAAGATGAGATGGACGGCGAAAAAGCTGACATCGCCAATACACTTGAAAAACTTCCAGACAGCCACGCAGCACTTGTGCAAGGATACAACTGGAAATTTCATGCCGGAAACACTCTTAATGGGGACGAGGAGCATGTTGGCTACATGGATGATCATGAAAAAGAGATTGCCATAGCTGCTCCATACAATTATGGACGAGAGTTTACAGTTCTACATGAAATTGCCCATCGTGTGTTGGAAAAGTTCGTTACACCAGAACACAAACAGATGTGGATGCAAATCGTACAGAACACACCAGAGAAACAAGATCAAAATGCCGAAGAACTGTTCTGTATGGCCTACGCCAATCACTACGCCAAGAATAAAATCGTCATTCACGATCATCCTCAATGGCATCAATTCATAGAGAACTTGCCGAAATGAGCCAACTCAATCATAAACAATTTTTGGATCAGGACAATAATTCAGAATCGGGCACATGAAACAGTTGTTTAATAAAGGTCTGAGATCATTTAGACTGCTGAGTCTCTTGCATCAACCTTGCAACAATTCCCATAGCTTTCTCGCTCATCTTTTCAAAATCGCTAGGGTCCATGCTGAACTGTCTGTAATGATGAACAATATTGTTTCTTGTAGCTTGAGGCTTGTGTCCTTTTAACTGCGCTCTCAATGTCATAATAAATGACATGCCAACAATTGGAAGCTCTTCCGGCCACGGTCCAATATCATTCCAGCACTCTCTTGTCACCAACATGCACCATTCTTGAATAAAATCAACCTTCTGCTTTTGAATGTAATAGTGCTGCATGGAAGTTCCAACAACGCCACTTCCTTGAGATTCAGAGATGTTTACAAGAACGTCAATCCAAGCTGGATCAATTACAACTGTATCGGCATGTAAGAATATGAAATACCTTGAATTTGGATCAGATACGCCAACACCTTGATTGCACGCTTCAGACCAAAATTTGTTTTCTTTATTTCTTACAACTTTGATTCCTTCTTCTTGAAGTACATCAAGAAACTCTTGTGTCTCTTGCCCAGAGTTATTGTCTACTACAATCACCTCATAGTTGTTTAAGTGACTGCAAACATGAATCGATTGCAAGCAAATATTCAAATACTCTGGTCTGTCATGATGAATCACCACAATAGAAACCTGTTCTGTGCTTCCATCATGAAGATCAATTGTCATCTCTGGTGGCCCATCTGGGCTCTCTAGCGGGTTGTGCGGTTGCTGGTTCATAAACATCACTCCTTTTAGGATATTACAGTAATTAAGGATACATATTTCATGCTCTTGATATTTAACAACAATTTAGACTTGCCAGAAACCAAATACATTGAAGCTGGCAGTGACATAAAGAAACGAGACTACAGTTTGTCTTTAGTGGTTACTTCCATTGGCGGATCAGCAACGAATGTCGTAGGATCAATCGGATGGAATGAGGTTTACTAATGACAGAAGAAATTCAAGCGCAAGGATTCATGGACATCTTTAAGTTGGCCGACAAGGATCTCATTGATAAAATCCTAGCCCTCTCAAAGTGCGTTAAGATTGAGCATCCTTCAGAGGGTGTCACACGAATCATTATTGACTTTGTGGATCAGAAGTAGGCTCTTTAGGCTCTTCAGTCTCTACTTCTACATCTTCAAGTATTCCATATTCGATAACGCAATCAACCTCTCCAACTTTTTCTGTTCGTGGAAGATCATTATCAAACAAATACTTGCGCAAGCTATTTGGGCTGGTAGTTGCCTTTATGACGTTGATAAAGACAAACTCGCCCTCTACTTGTCGAGCCACTTTTGTTAGAAGTGATATTTTCATTCAATCTCCATGGACTCGATTTTTTCGATCCATACATTTGCCACTGCAACATTTGCACCGACAGTAACAATTTCTCTTCCACCATTTAGAATTGTGAAAGTGAGTGGCCCACCGGTAATTCTTCCCGGTCCATTTGTTATCACAATTCCCTTGTCGGCCAATTCTTGAACAGCAGAGAAGCACAAGCAATATCCTTCTTCTACCTCAACCTCAACTCCAGAGTGAACTGTTGCCACATATCGACTTGGCATCCCCACACTGTCTTGTTGACTGTCTTGAATTGATTGAACGCTAACTACCCCATTAACGATCTCGCCCTGTGTTACCTTAACTTTCGCCATCTTCTCTCTCCTCTTCTGCGATTATCAAATCTTCTACTGGAATCTCTGTGGCCCAGTCTTCGTTTGCTGCCTCGCTAATTGGTTGGTTTTGTTCTTTTTGACGCTTATCTCTGACTCTTGCAATCATCAAATTGAAATTGCGTCTAAAATGCGGCAATGCTTGAGTTGGATAGCCTCCAGCTAATTCAATCAATCCATTGGTTGTATATTCATCAAGTCCCTGTAACCTAATCCACTCTGTAATAACCCCAAGCGTCATCTGTCTCCCAGCAGGATATTGAGCTACACCACGAGCTTGCTTCCCACGACCGGGAATAAAGACTTCTGTTTTAATTTCGTTTCCAGCCATTATTCGTCTCCTTTTTGTAAAGCACTTTTTCTTATGTCTTCCATTTCATCTACGGCCTTATTAGCCTTGTTGTAGATATCCTCTCCTGCCTCGAAAAAGTCCTCTGGTAGTGTGTTGATACGGTCAAGATGCTCAAATATAGCATCTGAATACTCCCAAATCCCTTCTTCTACATAAGCCTTTTTGTTAATCAAATCAATTCCCATCATGACAGATTGTTCTACACCACCTTTAGTGTATTCAATACGAGTTGGGGTTAAAAACACAACATCATTGATTTCAACTTCTTCTGTTTCTTCTGTGGATTCTTCTATATTTTCCTCATTAGATACAACAACTGGCTTTTGAGCCTCATACTTAAAGTCTTTTTTCTCGTTCATGTCATATAATAGCTATTCGACAATCATAAATATGTTATCATGGGTAAATTCAGAGAATTCTTATTGAACGAAGAAATCGGTCTTGGAGAGCTAGGACCGAAAATAGATGATCTATTCAACAGCCAATTGTTGGGCGGTCAAATTGGCGGTGCCATGACATCCATGGATACCGATCCTGTAGGGCAAGAGGGCATAGGTGGTTCTGGCGGAAGCTTTGGAAACCAGTCCATGGCCAGAAGCAACCAGCTAAGTCTTCCATCAACAGATATGGATCTGCCTTCTGTAGAAAAAACAGGAAGAATAACAACCCTGCTTCTTAAAAAGAACCCAATTTATGTCAGGTTGTCTGATGGGACGGAAGCCAGCTTTACTTATGATGAATACAAAAAGATTCAAGGAGAGCCTGCCTTGGGAAAGAACATGACTCTTGTTTTCCAGAGACGCCCCGAAGACGCCTCTGGTCAGCACTCAAAAGTTGATCAAGCAATCGTTAGGGATTAGCTCCTCTGTCTTTCTCCCAATCAACTCTCCACTTGTCGGCGTCTTCTATCATATCCGACAACTCTCTTGATGTACTTCTTTCTTGGACTTGTCCATTTTCGTTGTACTTCTTCAATTCATAAACCAGTTGTCTTACAACTTCAACTTTGTCTGGATCAAATCCGGGACCATAAGGAGATGGAGAATAATCTTTCTCCAGCCTTTCAATGACCCTATCGGCAGCTTTGTCTATTACAACTGTTCCAACAACGAATATTCCGATATTCATTAACGACACAAATGCAACAACCCAAAAAAACTTGTTCTTTAGTAAGTCTTCCATTTCACTCTCCTGCTTTTTCTATGGCGGCTAATTTTTCCAAAATCTCTTTTTGCTCTTCGTTTATTTCTTTAGGGACAAACAAGTCTACTTGAATAAACTCATCTCCGTTTTTATATATGCCCCTATTATTAAAGACAGGCAATCCTTGCTCCTTCAATCTCAATTTAGTGCCCGATTGTGTGCCTGCTGGTATCTTTAATTTTACCATCCCCGTTAGGGTGGGAGCATCCACCTCATCCCCTAAAACCAACTGAGTATAAGAAACGGGCATCTTGCAAAGAATGTTGCCATTTTGCAGTCTTTCAAACAATTCGTTCTGCTTTACTTTTACCACAACATATAAGTCTCCTGCAATGCCATCTGCACAAGACTCTCCCTGTCCTCTAAAAGCAAATCGCATTCCGTTTTCAACTCCCTTTGGCACTTTGAATGATGAAGTATGTTCTTCTGGATCTGTGAATCCTCCACTACAACCCCCACAATGTGTCTTAATTGATTTGCCAGTGCCTTCACAAGCGGGGCAAGTGGTTTGGACGGTCATGGCCTGTCCGTGAATCACCTTCCTTCCCGATCCCTCACAGTGCTCACATTTAACCTGATCTCCTCCTGTGCCGTTACAAGTTTTGCATAAAGATCGTTTTTGATATTTGATCTCAACAGTTCCACCATTGAGAACTCCAATCAAATCAATTTCATGCTCTACCAATATATGGTTGCCACGAGATTGTCTTGGTTGGTCTCTTCCAAACATCGAAGAGAAAAAATCATCCACCGTAGAAGTGTAAGGCTTCCTTGCGCCACCACTTCTAACAGCCCCGAATCTGTCATACTCCGCTCTCTTTCGAGTATCTTCTAGTATCTCATAAGCAGAGTTGACTTTCTTGAATATCTCAGTCGCTTCTTTCTGCTCATCAGAACCCTGTTTGTGCATATCAGGATGATGCTTTTTAGCAAGTTCCTTATATGATTTTTTGATATCTTCTGAGGAAGCGTTTCTACTCACTCCCAATATTTCATATGGATTCAAAACTGAACTCCTCCCAACTCTTTACACATTTTATCGTAAGCCCACAGTTGGGCTGGCGGCACATTCTTGTGCCATAACAACTGGTAATCATGAACCCCTTTATATTGAGCCACTAATCCAGATGGATAACACTCTCCACACTTTGCATAAAGGTTTTCAAAAAATGATCCATCTGTATCTTTTGTCCAAGGCTTGCCCGGAACAAGTTTTGTATCGTCCTTAAACCACGCACCATGTTTCTTACAGCAATCTAGTCTCCAAGCCACCTGAGTTGCATCAACTTTTCCAAAAGGTACTATTTTCCCTTTCCACTTGTTGAACTTGCCTCTCAAATTATTCACATTTTCGCTTTTCTGAAAAAATGGATTAAATATGTGAATTTTGGAGTAACAGTACATAATTCTTGGATGATTGATGAAATAGTCTGACAACTCTTTTAGATGCTCAGCAACCAGTTCATCATCGTCGCACAGTATAAGAGCAACATCTGCATCAGATTCTTTCATGGCTTCATTTGCCAGCTTTCCCAGAATCAACCCTTGAAGTATCTTATCTTCAAATTTCATATTGCTGTGAACAAACTTAACTTTATCCAAATGATCTTTAAGAATTTCCTCAACAATAGGCTTTCCGGGGATATCACTTCCATCATCTCCAAAAGCAAGTTCCCAGTTTGTGTGGTGCTCATTCGCTTTTAGAATGCTGTTTAGTGTATTCCTGACCAAAATAGGTCTATTGTAATATGAGCAAAGTATCAATATCTTTAATGAATCTTCCATAACTATATTTATGTTCGTTTCTCACAAACACAGATTTGTTTATATGGCACCCGGCAAAACTGGGACAACATCCATGCAGGCAGCACTAAGTAAGGCGGGAGCTAAGCCCTTCATGTGGAAATTCACGACCCCGATCCCTGACACTTGGGAAGAAATAGTCGCTAAGCACATCTGCCATCTTCCTGAAGAAGTTAAAGATTACTATGTGTTCGCTACTGTTAGAGACCCTTTCAAACGACAAATCTCTCGATACCTTCATGGCCAAAGAAACAGAAATCCTTCTCAAGAAGAATTTGAAAAATTCCATTTTTCGACAACCAATCGTAGAAGTTGTTATCATCTTTTGCATCTACAAAAGGAATACGTTCCACCTAAAGGGTTTGTCAATTACAAGATAAACAAATTTCTTAAATTGGAAACACTTGAAAAAGATTTTAACTCACTTCCTTTTATTGACAAGAAAATAAAATTCCCTCATAAGAACAAAAATCAAATATCTCTCGATTTGAATTTCACTCCAGAAATGGTTGATCATCTAACAACAACTTGGCAGGAAGATTTTGAATTTTTTGGTTACAGCAAATATTATGGAATACCACTCATTTAATGTGTGATAATTACAAAGCCAAAAATTCAAATCATTGCAACAATACTTGCCAAGAATGAAGAAGACATCATCGGTCAAATGATCGAACACACCATAAGCCAAGGTGTGTCTCAAATAATCTTCACAGATAATGCGTCCACCGACCGTACAAAGGAAATAGCAGCAAGCTACCCTGAAGTTGTGGAGATCATCGACGAATCAGAAGATGACCACAACCAGACCAAGTGGGTCACACATATGGCTCGACTTGCCTGCAAGTTAAATCCAGATTGGATAGTTCATCTGGACGCCGACGAACTGTGGTGTGGATTACAAAACCTCAGACATTTTAACACATCAGTTGTGAGATGTGAGAGAATGTATTTGCACCCTCCCATTAGCTGGGAATTCGATTTTCTTAAATCGAAGCATTACGTTGACTTCGATCATCTCCCTATACCACAAGAATGTAAGATAGCTCACCGCCCAATGGAAGATGTAGTAATCACACATGGCAACCATGGCATATCAGAACCAGATGTTTCTTATTCCACCACTACAGAGGTTTACCGACATCATTATCCTATAAGATCGTTTAAGCAGTGGGAAAGAAAGTGTTTAGGGCATGAATGTCTTCAAAGAAGAGGTTCATCTTGTGTTAGATGGGAAAATTGGTACAATGACATGACTAATGACAGGTTGGGGAAACGATTTACTAGACTTGTAAGAGTCTGGAAACAAATGTTAGAAGACCCCCAACCTGAACTCTTACATGATCTCATGGAGTTTTGGGTGACGGAAGAGATGTTAGAGTTCTTTAAGAACAACGCAAACATGATGCCACGCATCGGGGAATGGCCCAAAAATGAGAAGTAAAATAGTCTTAATCAAAGGTTGGGGACCAATATCCCCTGAGATCACTTTAGGAGAATACGACCGTATCAACGCTGATTACGTTGTTCTTATAACGGCTCTTAAATATCCTGCAACACTTCCAGAAGAGTTCTCTGGATTTGAATCTGACCCCACAGAAATGTATACCAACGTAGAAAAGATACTTGGTTACTGGGCAGAATATGAGCAGGAGCATTTGATCGCAGCAGAATACGCTGGGATCATTACTGGCAGAAGTCGTCACGAAATAAAAGCTGTCGAGGGAGAATCTCTACAAACAGAATGGTTCTATGACACGGTGAGAAACTATCACCGCCACTTCAACCAAAACGTGATTGACACAGAAATCATCTGGACCGAAGGTCACAAAAGAGTGATCATTGATGGGAAGTCTCATCTACTGGAAGAGGCCATCCAGATGCTAAAGCCCCCTGCATATCTCGGTTAAACCGCTTGATAAATTTGTCGGCCATCACATGGTCAAAATTTTCATTACAACAACCTTCATATGCCGCAACCCGTGGACTTGTTACCCACTCTTCTCTCAGGATTCCCAATTGTACTGAATCGTAATATCTACCGGCCTTGTATACGGCCCTACGACGCCTTCCCTCAATCTTGAAGCCCAGATGTCCTATCTCAAGTATCTGAGCCGCAGCGTGCGTCTCCAACACCTCTGCGCCCACTCTTTGCATGTTGAGCACTTCAAATGCGAAATCAAGTCCACCAGAGAACGCTGGCTTGACAATCCCATTCATGTCTTTGCGTTTATCCTTATAGATCGATCCACTGATATTACAAGAATGTCCTATCCAATCAATTTGAGTCAAGCAACAAATTCCAACCGGAACAACTCCCTGCCGTTTAACTTCAGACCCCATGAAGCCCTTCTTGCTCTTGGCCGCAGCTTCAGCGTCTATTTCTGCAATCATGTAAATTTCATCAGCCGGAATGTTTTCATACCATTTCTGTTGATCTTCAATATTGATGATCATAGTAGCGTGAGTTCCCCACCAACTTTCTTGCTTTAGAGCAAGCAAAGAGTGAAGATCGCCTTTATGAAGCTTCCTAAAAGTTATGCCATCTTTGTGCGTGTACATTCTAATACTCCTTTATTTACATGTTTGATACGACACGGCTCTTGAACCTTGCCATCTTTAACTGTCAATCCCTTGTTCACAATTTGTTTGATGAGTTGTTTAAGCTCATCACCTTCGGCTGTTACAATTTTTGTTGTAAGAGCATCATTCTCCGACTTGTTCTTTTGTTCTACTCTCTTCTCACGAAAATCTTTGAATCCAGTAGACATCCCATGCTTAACAGCATCAAACATCTCACCTTCTTCTAGCATGTAATTTTTGAATCTCATCAAAAACCTTCTTTTTTCCACTCAACAGTTTGTTGAGTGCCATCATAATATTCCCAGTTATGTCCAATATCCATATGCCAAACCTCTACATCATCTGATCGAGTCAAGATTGGCATAAGATTGTCTGGCCCAATGTACTCAAGATATTCTCCCGGATTAAGCCACTGGTCTCCCATGTTTTGGGTTCTCACCATGATCGAATAATCATTATTGTTTTTGACAATATAGGTGTGGTTCAAAAACCCTCCTGCAACCAATTATGCAATGGAGATGTGCCGCCGATCCGACGACGCTCCAGCAAATCAGAATAAAAATTAGCATGAGCAAACTCATCATCCCTATCTTCAAGAAGTCCATGCTCAACAAGAATCCAAGTTTCCTCTGTCGGATAGGCAACGCAGTCTTCATAAAGGAATGAATCTCCCGGATGCAATAACTTCTCTGTGCCATCTGTAAGATCGACAAGTAAAATTACCGAGCACTTATTTGTCAGAGAGCAAATCATTCACATACTCCTTCAAACAATGTTTTGGCTCCCAGTCCAACTTGGATTTGGACTCTTGTATGTCGGCCAAAGTTGTTTGAGCTTCTCCGGGTCTATCTGCTATGTGCTCGATTGGATGATTGAACATTTCTGCCACTTCATTTATGGAATGATTCGTTCCTGTTCCGAGATTGAAAATATCTGCATTCCAATCTTCTTGGGACATGGCGATCAAGCCGCTGACTATATCATTGACATGAGTGAAGTCTCTCCTCTTTTCTCCTGTGCCTGTAACCGTCAAAGGCAAGTCTTCTCTGAACTGTTTCTCAAAGATTCCGAGCACAGTTGCATATGCCCCTTCTTCCAATTGGCGGTAGCCATACACATTAAAGAATCGAGCAATGGCCACCGGAACTCCATACACTCTGTTATACAACGTGGCGTAATCTTCAGCGAGTTGTTTTGTGAATGTATAAGGATTGGCGAATTTGTCATGATACACAGAACTAGAACCAGCATACACAAAACGAGCCTTATGCTTCCTGCACAATTCTAAAATCTCCACTGTGCCAGTGACATTAGATTTGTGAGTTAACACAGGCTTCTCAAAGCTGGGTTGAATTCGAGCTTCGGCAGCAAGATGAAACACTACATCAAACTTTGTTGGCGTTTCCTCCCATGACTTGGCGATCTGACTGTGTGTGTTTGACACATCATCTTGATCAATCTTTAAGTTCTTATGTGATGGCAAATTCTCCCACTTGCCTGTCGATACATTATCAAGCACCGTGACCTCATGACCTTCTTCCAACAATCTATCAACTAATGTTGATCCAATAAAACCCGCTCCACCAGTAACCAAGTATTTCAAATTTCCTCCGAAGGCGCATCACCATGAGCCTCTACACTACATTGTTCCAATTAGCTCTATTAGCAACCCACTCTGATGTTATTTCAACTCCATCAGTAGGCGTTACTTGAATTGTGTTTTCTTGAATAACCCATTCATGTTGAGGAGCAGCAGCACCATCCTGTATGGTAATCGGCTGATAAGAATTCGACCCGTCAAAAGAAAATGTTGCTTGCTGATAAAAATCTTTTGCTTGCAACTCTGTCCCACAAATATCATCTAATGTTTTTTCAGCGTACTCTTCTTTTAGCTCCAATGACCCACGCCATCCAGCTTCATAGGCTTTTAACAAAGCTTCTTTAATTTTTGATCTTTCCATTTTACGTCCAGTAACTAACAAAATAATGCTCTCCATCTCTTTCACCGAGCAATATTGCAGTCATTCCTTTCTGTATAAGAGTCTCATCTATTCTCTTTTGCCCAATCAACACATCAGGAAATGATAATCCTGATCCCGACTTTGAAGAATGAGCCAATGAGCCAATGGATTCTTGCCATTCCCCTCCCGGCACCAACACTCTGAAGTGATCAAACAAAGTGCGTCTGCCCAAAGGTGGGTACTCGTCTAAATAATCCATCAAAGACTTCATTTCATCTGAAGCAATGTCTTCAAGATCATGATAGGGATAAACTCTCGGCAAATATCTACACTCGGCCTGACCTTCAAATGTACCTTCTGGAATGATATATTTGTCTAAAGAGCAAACACATCCGATCATGTTCCCCAGAATCACAGCAGCTTCCACCAAGTTTATTTGATTGAATCCCATATATTGAGACAACTTGGATTTTTCGATAATGGTATTCAAGCCAATTTCTATCTCTTCTGCCATGGACACAAGACCTGAATCAGCCAGTCTTGCTATTCTTTTCTTTGCCTCTTTAATGTCATTTTCATATTTAAGAACTCCATAAAAATAATCATCAAAATCACTAGGCACGTCTCTTGGAGGAATCAACTGCATACCTTGAGCACGCTTTTCTTCACGATATGATTTCAAAAAAGTCTTTGTTTTGACAAATCGAAGATAGCGAAGATTCAAAGAAGGAGAGTCTATGTTTCCATTAAGCTCTTTGTAAGTAGAATTAGATGTAACAGATCGCTTGAGGCTTTTTAGAACACTGTCAGAAAGACCCCACGTTTTTCCATAAGTGCAAAGTTTAAGATGATCAGTGGCTATTCTACTGAACTCACCACCATTAACCAGTTCGCCTAAAAAGATAGACTTGAGATCAGGATGTCTCAAGTCTATATCTCTCGCAAAGTTTCTAAAACTTCTACCAAAGTCTCCCATGGCGTAAATGACTTCTTCTTCGCTATGCACAGAAATCTCATTCAAGACACCTGTGAACAACTCTCCTTCAGCAAATTCTTCTTTACGAATATTTTTAAGAATCTTTCTTTGCTTTTTCTTTAGGGTTTCCATCCTTGGACTCTTTCTTATTCAATCTTGCTGTAACGGTGTGCCCTTCAAATCCGGGCGGCTTCTCAACAGACACAATATCCTCAAGCATTATAATGAGTTTTTCAAGAGCGGCAAAGCCTTTGTCTTTATGGGCTTTTTCTCTAGCCTTGAATTTAACGACCACCTTAACCTTGTGGCCTTTCTCTATGAACTTGCGAATTTGATTTGCCTTGGTAGTCAAATCGTTATCGTCAATAACATACCTGAAAGAAACTTCCTTGTCTTTAGCAAAATGTTGTTTCTTCTTTTTATTCTTTTCAAATATGAACTTGCCATAATCCATGATTTGACAAACAGGAGGATGAGCATTTGGAGACACCTCAACAAGATCAAGATCCAACGACACAGCCTTGGCTAAAGCATCTCGTGTCTTCATTACTCCTAGATTCTCTCCTTCATGAATCAGCAATACTTCGAAAATTCTGATTCTATCATTACACCGTACAAAATCTTGTTTTTTCTCAAACTTCTTTTTGGCCTTGGCCATTTATGTAAACTTCCTTTCTTAAATTTTCTTACTTAAGGCTTCAGTCATTCTGGTTAGCCCTTGTGAAACATCGTCTCTTGCAACTTCAACATTTAACACGAATAACTCTTTTGAACCAAGAGCTTCCTGCACACTTTCAAACAACTGGCTTTCAGTAGTACATCGCCTAGCTTCCCCGCCGTTGATCAAAGTTGTTACGTCGTGATAATTCCATCTTCTTAAATTGTTGAAATCGCCATCCAACAGAAATCTTTCTGTTGTGTACCCATCATTGTTTAACACAAACACGATAGGATTTAATCCTCTATCTACAATAGTGCTAAGTTCCAAACATGACATCTGAAATGCACCATCACCAACAATTACTATTGGTCTGACATTTGGCTTTGCTGTCTGAACGCCCAACGCTCCGGGAATAGCCGATCCCATGCTTGTGTAAAACGCAGGACTCAAAAAATGATTCCTGTGATGAACAGTCAAGTCTGCTGCCCCAAACAAGCTGTCTCCAATGTCAGCGACTATGGCCATGTCTTTATCTAAAATAGAGTCAATGTACTCAAATAATCTTTTGGTAGTTAAAGGATCATCTCCTTCCACTGGTACAAATTTTGTTTTCTCTTCTTTTTCAGGCAAGCACACCAACAAATCTTTCTTTCCAAAATCTAATTTGAAAAGAGCTTCACAAAAATCATCAAACTGTACTTCGGTGTAACTGTGATTTTTCACTTGCAACCCAGATACACTCGCCGCTACCACCTGTCTCTTCTTAAACTTGTCTGGTTTGAAACACAAAGTCATATCAGTAAGCATGACTCCAAACATAAGAAGACAATCGGATTCCTCTATCAAGTTCTTTGTCAACTCGTCACTGCTAGCTCCAGAATAAATTCCAGCAAACAATGGATGACGTTCGTTAATGACAGATTTGCTCAACAAGGTTGTTGCCACAGGTATGTTGGTTTTTTCTGCAAACCTAACAATCTTTTCTCCCAAGTTATAACGAGAGATTTCAACACCGGCCAAAATCATCGGATTCTTAGCCACCTCAACCCATGACATGATTTCTTCCAAAGCCTCTTGTAAGTTCTCTGGGTCTGTGTCTGGGGCAGTTGGTGTTCCTTGCTTGTATACATCGTAGCTGATCGACTTCTTAGCAACATCCCGAGGCAACTCAATATAGATCGGCCTCTTGTAATGATGTAAAGCTTCCATTGCCTTGTCGATCTCATATCCTGCCGTTGCTGGATTGTCCAAAACAACTGAAGCACATGTTATTTTTTCAAACATTTCCTTTTGGGAGTTGAAAGAACCTACCATGTGGTGCAGCAACATGCCTTCTTGCCGTTCATCCATTCCGGGAGCACCCGAAATGATAATCAAGGGGGATCGCTCAGCGTAAGCACACTGAACAGCATTGATGACCTTTGAGGCACCAACATTATAAGTCACAGCAACACACCCAATTCCATGAACTCTGGAATATGCGTCAGCAGCAAAACCAGAATGGTTTTCATCTGTATTGTTTATGACTTCAATATTTTTATTGTCCCAGAGTTCTTTGTAGAAATCTAAGACATAATCTCCGGGTAAACCAAACACATGTTTGACCCCGGCATTTTCCAACCGCTCAATAAGAAAACTAGAAACGTACATGAACCTCTCCTTATGAATTATAATTCAACTGTGGGAGAATCTTCGATTTTAATGAGGAATCCTTCGCCGCTAATCGGCATTCTTCTAACCCACTCAACACCTTCTCCTAAGATACACCCAAAATAATATGGTGTCAAAGCTTCATCTGTAAAGCTTGGTATAAGAGAAATATCGAGTAAAGCTTTGCCATCCTCATTATATGCTGTTTCTGCTCCTGATGGAATACCAGTTTGATTTAAGATAACAGATCCGTCATTTTGAATCAAACCTGTGTAAGTATTGGTATCTGAATGAAGATGCGTTTGCCCAGTCCATGGAACGTCTGGGAGAAAGAATTTTTTCGCCACTTGATCATAAGATAGTCTCACAGAACTTTCTGTAAATGTTGTACCAGTATAAAAAAATCCGTCTGGATGAGTGTTAGTCTTCCCAGTCCAATGACCGCCCGGAAGATAAAACACTACATCAATCATCTTTAGAATCTTAAATTCAAGCCAATAGCATCCGGGAAGACATGTATCTTCTGGTTGCCATTCGTAAATTAAAGAAGCCTCTTGAAGTACATTTTTTGTAATAGTTCCGTCTACATCTGTAATATCATCAAAAGTCAACTCTGATTCAGCCGGTGCATTTAGAACACGAAAAATTCTTAACGTATCTCCCTTCTTCCAAGCAGAAGGAGTTGTTCCATGATATCCTCTTTGCACACGAACTAAACTATTGGTTTCGTCAAAACCTGTAACGAGCATTCTTTCTGGCAGTCTCACCCGATCCATTACAATGATGTCGCCCATCATAATTTGATTAAAACCAATGTTATCAGCGAGGTTAAAATATGTTTCTGAATCTGTGATCGCACACTTAAGCTTTCCTAAAGCCCACATGTTTACTTCAATGGTCAAGCCTTGAAGATCCATCGCTCCTTCACAGTCTTCTACTGCTACTTTCAAAGGAGGTCTTGTATCATGACGCCTAATAACAAAGTCGGGACACACGTTAGGAGGACATCCATCTTTGGAAACACAAGAATCCTGCGACCTACAAGAACCAGATTTTAGATTAAAATTAACTGCCATTTCCACCTTCTGTTGTATGTTCGTAAACGATTTTAATGAGTCCTTTGAATTCTTGGTCTGTCATATTCCACTTCAAAGTATTTACGTTTACGAACTCAGAACAGAAAACCCACTGTAGATTATCCACCTCGTTGATGCCGCCTCGACTCTTGGGGACAATGTGATCAAGAGTGCAATTTTCTCCTAGAATCAACTTTTTTCCAGTATAAGGGCAAGTGTGATTTTGGTTTTCTAACAACTCTAAAAGTTCTGATGTTTTTGCATAAGTCTTAAAATGAAACTTAGATACTCTCCTGCAAAAACAGTCTCCACACGTTTTAGAATTTTCTGTATGATTACGATTTCCGCACAAAACACAGAGACCCTTTTCCAACCTAGAAAACTCTCTTTTTTCTCGTTGCTTCCTTTGTTTAGACAAACAAGTTTCGCACTTGCTTTTTCCGTTGGTTTTATTTTTGCAAGAGATACATTCGCCACGCTTTTTCTTTTCAGCAAAAAGCTCTTTTCTTCGCTTTGTCCTCTTTTCCCAACACTCTTTGCAATACCCGGAAATTTCTTTAGGTCCACCACATGACTCACAAACTTGAGCACGTCTTTTTCTAAGATACTCTTTTCTTTTTTCTGAATTATCCATGAATCTATATAGATCAGGACACATCTTTTCTTTAAGAAAACTTATCCTTACATTTCGAAAACTCCGAGCGATCTTAATCGTTCGTTCCAATCTTGCAACCATGAAACACTTCCAGTGAATTTTTCAATCTTAACTCCACCCAAATCTGCTATCTTTTTCGATACATCTTGTTGTGTTTGTCTTAACATAGACCCCGAATCCGATTTGTGATCAAAATATACAACTTTTCCTATTTCTTCCTTAACAATTTGCTTCATGCAATCCTTGCAAGGAAATCCTGTCACATACAAAATGGCGTTAGCAAGCTCTTTTCCGCAACTGTGATTTATCGCATTTATTTCGGCATGTATCACAACGTCATATTTAGAAAAAGCATTTGGATCATCTTTTGGAGGTCGGCACCAACTGAAAGAATCGTCTTCTATCAAACGAGGTGGACCGTTATATCCAGAACCCAAGGGAATATTGTATTGATCAACCAGTTGCGCTCCTATTTGAGTGCTGGGGTCTTTTGAGAAACCGGCCCACATCCAAGCCATCCCCATGTACTTCGAATCTCGATCTGGGACTTCTCTGGGCGGTATCATTTTATCTTTCATCAGAATCCTTCTTCTTTCCAATTTACTTTTTCATGTCTTTCATTTTCTCTGTCCATAATCATCCTATGTAACAGACTAATCCCCTCATCCATATAGGATAACATTCTTCTATGATTCTTAATTCTACTTCTTTCTCTAAAGAAAGAAAAGAGAACATATGCCATGGATAAAATTATTACAGAAATTTGAAAAAATTGAATCATCAATACACATTCAAAATTTGTAGAAATTGAATTTGGTAATTTGAAGATGGATATTGCAACTTCCAGTCAGATAATTTTGCTTTTTGCTCTGCCGACATATGACGCCTTAGAACAGGCTTGGGCAAGGGTATGTCAGATGACCAACAACTGGTGGCGTCAACTAATTTGTAATTGACAGGAATGCTTCCAATAGACATGTAGTCTACTCCTTCAACGTAGTAGACATCTCTAATCATGTCGTAACATTCATTTCCTATAGGCTCTCCAAACTTAGCTGGAATTTTAAGAATGCCATCACCCTCATCTATGCTAGAAGCAATGGCATAAACAAAAACGCCTATATCGTATTTGACGACTTTAAGGTTTCTTTTAACATCACGTCTATCCTTGACGATTTCTTCTGTCACAGATCGTTCCTTCCCAGAAATATAGCAATAACGACTCTCTTCTCAAACAGGTAAGCGTCGTTCTCGACGAGAATTGTTCTTGGCTCTCTGCAAATCATACACGCAACAACTGATCGATAAAACTTTGTAAACTTCTGCCGAGAGTGTCGAAACTCATGTGCTAAAATTGAAGCTTTAATTCCATCATTTTCCATAAAGGAAATTCGATTGAATGTTAGCTCCTTGTTGATGTAATCATATTTGGCGTAAGTGCCTGAGTTCTCCTTTTCCCAAACAATTTTTCCATTTGCGTATCTGTCTCTAACCCACTCAGAAACCTCTGGACAAACTTTGTCTAAAATCAGTAACGTCGTCTGCAACTCATCCCAGCACTCTTCTTCTTTGAAATTTGAATAAACCCCTTTGGTTGTATTCATATGAGCCATTATAAATTCACGATCACGAACATTAAGACTTCGAATGCGAGGAACTTCTTCTTCTATTATAAACTCACAGACTGAAAGTGAACCCAATATGACCAATAATGCCAGTGCAGTTATTGTCGTGTATCGCAGGGTTGCGACTGTCAAATGACAAAAGAACCAAATGATTGATGATATTATTTTTCTGAAGATTCCAAATCTTTTGGGGCGTCGTCTTCCTTCTTCTTCTTTAAGCGTTCTTTGGATATCTCTTTCAACTTTTTCCATGCCCCTTCTTTCTCGATATCAATATCGTCGTCTTTTTGTGGGTGTGTTTTTTTATCTTTCTTGGATTGAGATGCTTTGTGATCAAGCTCAGAATCGTTCTTCTTTGCTTGGCCAACCATTGAATCTACATCGGTGCCTAATTTCTCTGCTGATTTCGCCCAGCTATCAAACGCATAGTTTGGACTCTGTGCTTTTTCAAGAAATACCCGGAATGACATCATAGCTTCTCAACTCCTCGTAGATTTCATCTATCCTACGAGAGTATGTAGCCAGATCATTTTGCATTTGACTGACAGAAACCTCTATATCTTCGGTTGCTAACCTCGATATGTATAATTTAGTTTTTGCCTGAATTTCTGCAATCATTCCAAATAAGCCTTTTGCTTCACAAACAAGGTCTTCTCTATTCTTTAAGTGATTTTCCATTTACGCCCTCCTCGGCGCATAACTTGAGATAAACTATTCTCCGAGAAAATCACTTATTTGTCAATGGAAACTTGCCTGTTTCTATAAGTTGAACAGTGCGCATACCATCCTCTGTTAAAGATACTTTTGCCTCATTGTAGGCAATTTCCAGTATCTTTAGCTTTTTTCTTAGCTTAAAAAGCATACGAGGGTTGCAATGATGACCAGTGTGGCTCTTGAAATTACGATACTGACCAAAAATCAAAAAATACCTTAAGAAAGCTTCTTGAAGCTCTGTCTTAAAGTATTTTTTGAAGTATCGTTTTTCTTTTGGTATTTCATAGTCGAAAAATCGACCAGAGATGAATTCCATGTCCTGCATTACCTATTAAAGCAACGGAGGTGGAGGAATTTCAATTCCTTTGCAAAATTTGAAATACAAAAGTAGCAAGCCGGGCTGAAAATCCTTAGAAACACCATACCCTCTGATCTCTTCCAAGAGACAAAGAAGAGTGTGAACCGTCCAAGGAACACTAGGGTCGTTGTACCCAGCGGCTTCTGGAATTTCGGTCAAACACCTATCATGAATGTAATCAAAGACAGCATCGTCAAATTGGGTTCTTAAAACTGTTTTAACAGCCCAATCTGACTCAAGTTCTGATTTTGGTATCGGTCCTCCGCAATACCAATTTTTGTTCCCAAAGAAATTACTTATAGCTTCTTTGGAAAGCTTATTTAAGTCTACGGCGAAATCACCCTTCTCTAAAGGATTGTCTTCACAGTTTCTTTGTCTTCGTCTTGGCATCAATGTCTCCTATACCTGTGGTACGGACTACTTTTCATTATTCACTTTACCGTCGTCAAAATCAAGCCCATTTCGTTGATATTAAGGATAAATAAAGAAGAAGATTAGATTCATGAACTATTTCAAGGAGGTAAAAATGAAAGGGTTGTTCATAACACTCGTCGCCGCAGCGACACTTTTCATATCTGGTTGTGGAAATCTTTCTCCAAGACAACAACAAGATATTGATAACCAGAATGGGAAAATTGGGGAAATTGAAAACTTGGCCAACAGTATGAAGGCTGAAGTTGGAAACCTTAAGACACAAAACGATATCCAAGACAGCGAGATTGGCCAAATGCAACAAGGCTTGGCTAACTGGCAAAGTAACTACGAAAACAGTGGTGTCCAGATTTTTTCTGGCCCCGGTGGAATAATGGTTGCACTGATTGGACTACTCGTCGTGTCAACAATCGCAGTTCATTATAGAGGCGCATCAAAGAAACATGAAAAGACATCTGAAATTCTAGCTGAAAGAATCATCAACAGAGATGATCCTCAACTAGAAGATGAAGTCTTTC
>Ga0209402_10000978_pt1 | contig 32554 bp, 19 predicted proteins | sample ArcticOcean_MG_C_3_FD_187437 | JGI IMG/M metagenome (GOLD analysis project Ga0209402, IMG submission 187437) | Marine microbial communities from western Arctic Ocean - ArcticOcean_MG_CB8_126 (SPAdes) (version 2) | ecosystem: Environmental > Aquatic > Marine > Oceanic | place: Arctic Ocean... | reverse complement strand
CCTTCCCTGGTCAATTGCTAACGCACGCATCCTCCCAGGAAAGGTCCAGCCAATGAGAAGCTTAACGAACCATGAAGGCCAGCCACTCCCCTGTTTGACTTCTCACCGGCGCGCATCACAAAAACAAGCGCAGCCATGCCTGCGAGGTTCGCTGCTGCGCTGATCTCTGCAAACTCCCCGGCAGTGCCATTCGTGTCTTCCACTTGATGTTCTGTGAGTTGCTCCAGTTAACCGGAGCTGTTTGTTTCGGTACGGCAGCAGTTCCGCCCGGACCTCGCCATTGAGCCCAGTCAGAGCCAGTAGCTCCACGTTGAGCAAATGTTTGCCTGGTGGTGACAGTCACGGTAGTCGCGGCGGTGGTCGCAAGGAATTGTCGACGGTCCATGAGTTGCTCCGAAGATGAAATGGCGTGATGAGGTGCGTGTTAAATGACTGATGTCACGTCAGGCCAGGCAGCGTGTTAGTGCTGTCACTGAAGGACTCCTGCTTTGCATCCATCCGGCTCAGCATCGACAGCAGCAGATTCGACTGCGGCTGACTGTCGATCGGGAATTTCAGGTGCTGGCCGGTTTTCATGCCGAGGGCTCTTCCGCCGGCGTAAATCAGCGGGACGTCCTTGGGCGAGTGTGCGCCTTTTTCGCCGTTGTTCATGCCGCTGCCGAAGAGCACCATCGTGCGGTCGAGCAGCGGGGCGTCGCCGTCTTCCACCGACTTCAGCCGCTGCAGGAGGTACGCCAGGTTTTCGATGTGAAATTTGTCGATGCGCGCCAGTGTGGCGAGCATCTTCTGGTCGCCGCCGTGGTGTGAGTACTCGTGCTGAACTCCGGCGCCGACTTCCTGGAAACGGCCGCCACCGGCTTCGCGTCCGAGTTCGTACGTCACGACGCGGGTCGTGTCCGTCTGGAACGCCAGCGCGATCAGGTCGTACATCGTGTGGAACCACGGCCGAGTGACGTGGTCGTTGGGTCCGGCATCCAGTGACAGGCCGCGGGCATCGACCTGCGGTTTCGGGACGTCGAGCCACGATCGGCCACGCTGCACGCGACGCTCGACTTCGCGGACTGATGTCAGGTACTCGTCGAGCTTCCTGCGGTCACGCGTGCCCAGTCGACGGTCGAGCGCCCGGGCATCGGACAGGACCGCGTCGAGAATGCTCTCGTCTTCGTCGAACCGCTGCTTCCGTGCCTCACGCGATCCACCGGCTCCGTCGACGAACAGTCGATTGAAGATCTCTCGCGGGTTGTTCTGAGCCGGCAGCGGAGTACCTTCGCGGTTGAACGACAGCGTGGCCGTGTGCATCGGCGGCCCGGTGCCGTTGTTTCGCGACAGTTGCAGCGACGGAATCCGCGTTTCCTGTCCGTGCACCGCAGCAGCCGCCTGATCGACCGAGACGCCGTTCTTGTAGTCGTAGCCGGGCGTGGCTTTCAGATCGACACCGGTGAGCCACATGTCGGCACCTTCATGCCCGCCGATCCCGCGCGGATGGCCAAGGCCGCTGAGAACGCACACGTCCTCCTTGAGCGGCTGCAACGACTGCATCGTCGGACCGAACTGCCAGTCTGGGCCCTCACCCTTCGCTCGCCAGCGAACGATGTTCACTCCGTTGGGGATGTAGATGAAGATCATCCGCGGCGGCCGCTTTGGCCGCGATTGAGCAAACCCCGATTCGGGCCGCATGGCATCCAGAAGTGGCAGGGCCACGCTGACGCCGGCTCCGCGCAGGAAAGTGCGTCGCGAGAGAGGTCGGTTCATGGATCAGAGTCCTTAGCCGGTTGTGAAATCGCAAACAGGTGCGTATTTGCCACGACGTACAACACGTCATCCGCTGCGACGATGTCTCCGTAGATGCAGCGATCCATCGAGATTTCCACACGCGGAGCAACAATGTTCTTGTCGACCTGTGTTGACTCACTGCCGTCGGCCGAGAGCTTGAGGATGGCCACATCGCCGTCCTCATCACCAAGATAGACCCGGCTGTCGGCGATTAACGGCGCAGCGTACGTGCAGGCAAACAGGTCGCAGGTCCAGTGCAGACGTCCGGTTTGAACGTCGAGGCAATGCACGAGTCCGTAATAATCCGGCGCAAAGAGCAGACCATTCGCGATGGTCGGGCGGGATGTGGTCCGGTGCATCTTCTCATCGTCATCGACTTTTCCATCGCCATTGGCGTCGGCTCCAGTGTAATGCCAGACGACTCCAGAGTTCGGGTTGCTTGTCGCGACTTCTCCAGCATCTGTATTCACTGCCTGCAGGCGACGCGGTGGTAGTGCCGTCTGCTTGTCACCGTCGACTCGGAATGCCAGTTCAGAGCTGATGTCTCCATGGCGCGTCGGATCGATACACCAGAGGCCTCCGTCGCCATCGCCATGCTCGGCATTCTGTCCGACGGCCACAAACACCTGCTGCCCGTGAATCACTGGACTGGCCAGGATGTTATTGCGTGTGCCGCGTCCATTGATGATCCAGCGGGACGTCTTGGGATTCGCGTCAAACTTCCACAGCAGGACTGGCCGCCGCTCCGCGATGTCCCACCTGTCTGCTCGGAAACTGTAAACCCAGCCGTCGCCGCCTCCGAAGATCACCTGAGGCACACCGTCAAACACGCCGACGGCCGGAGACGACCACTGTCCGTGCAGAATGTTTTCTCCAGGCGAACTGTCCGACCATGCCAGAGATCCGGTTCTCCTGTTGATCGCAATAAAACTGGGAGCATCCGGAGAAGGAACCTGGATGTGCGATTCATCCACACCGTTTCCGGTTGTTACAAACAAAAGGTCGCCAAAACTCGCTGGCGAGCAAGTCGACCAGTTGTGCGGGTACACGTTCAGCACCTTCATCATGTCGAACTGCCAGACGACGTCGGCTTCTCTCGAATCGGCGGCGATCTCAGGAGAAGCTTTGACCGGCCCGTCATCCTCTCCGTCAGTAAACCCCTGCGTGTCGAGGCAGACAACTCGACACTGGTTGTCGACGAACCACAGGCGATCATTGATCACGAGTGGAGTGCTGCGGATCCCAAACATGGGCCAGTCATTGACACGTCCACTTGCGAGCTTCTCAGCCGAGTACTGCCACAGCAAACGCCCATCGGCCGAGTTGAAACACAGCAGACAGCCGAGATCGACGTTCCTTGGATAGCGTTCGAGGTGTCCGCCTCCATTGTTGGTCCCAATGTAGACGCGTCCTTCTGCAACGACCGGTGAGCTCCATGTCTGGGAGCCCAGGCGAGCCACCCATTTGACGTTTCGGGAAGAGTGTCGATCCCACTCACCCGTTCTTGAGCTCACCTTCCCAGGTGCCCATTCTGACGGCCCGCGTGAATCCGACGTGTTGTTACGCGTCTGGGCCGGATCGTGCGCCGAACAGAATGTAGCGTGAGCACAGATTACCAGCAGCAGGAGCTGGCTCGGGGAATTACGTCGAATGGAACTGAACATGAATGACTCCCGGGTGACATGTGGTGGTGACCAGCAATTGGAGTATGGTCACCGCCGGATGTCTTCCGTGTCGTCGAGGTTACGTAGATCGTGTCGAGATCGTTTTCAGGTTGTCAGACTTCGTTCCCACGGTGTCACAATCACGTTGATCGAAATTGAGGACTGAGAACGATGCCGTGAATCAAACTGCGGAGTGTGTACCTGTTGGACTTGATGTGCGTGACGAGCTGCTCTATCCACTCGCGATCAGTGAACTCGACGGCGCGGCCGAGGGCGTAAGTCACCATCTTTTCGGTCAGACAGCGCAAGAACCGGTCCTCTTCTTTGAGCAGGATCTGTTGCAGTTCCTGGACGCCGTTGAAGGCGCGGCCGTCGGGCAGTCGGCCGCTGGCGTCGATGACGGGATCGTTGCGGTTGATGCTGCCGCCCCAGCCGTTGGCCTCCTGAGTCGCCCAGCCTCCGTCGCCGCGAAAGTTCTCCAGCGCGAAGCCGAGCGGATCGATCTTGTCGTGACACGCTGCGCACGCCGCGACCTGGCGGTGCTGTTCCATCCGGGCGCGAATCGTGGTCGGCTGGTTTCCCGGCGTGAGCTGTGCGATTTCTCCGGCATTTGGCGGAGGCGGCGGGATGCGTTCGCCGAGGATGTTTTCCAGGACCCAGACGCCGCGCCACACCGGAACGGTTCGCGTGCCGTTTGACGTGACGGTCAGCACGCTCGCCTGAGCCATTACGCCGCCGCGCGGAATTCCCTGCGGAACAGCGACGCGGCGGATGTCATCTCCTTTGACTCCCGGGATGCCGTAGAACCGGGCCAGGCGTTCATTGATCGTCACGAAATCGGATTTGACGAAGTTCATGACGCTCAGATCGTTGTGCAGGATTTCGGAGAAAAACACCTGGCTTTCCCGCACCATCGATTCTTCGAGGTGGTCGTCGTATCGCGGAAACAAACCGCGTGCCGGCGAGTTCGTGCCGACATCCCGCAGAGCGAGCCACTGGCCGGCGAAGTTCCTCACGAAGCGCCTGCTTTGCGGGGCGGCGAGCAGTCGGTCGGCCTGCGCGGTCAGGTTGCGATCGGTGTTGAGCTGGCCGGAAGCCGCGGCGGTGAAGAGTTCGTCGTCCGGCAGGCTGCTCGACAGGAAGTAGCTCAGTCGGCTGGCGAGTTCGTGGCTGGAGAGTTGGCGGGAACCACGATCGTTTAACAGCAAGCCGGAGCCGTCGGTGTTTCGGCGGTCACTCGTGTCTGACGCCGACGCCTGCGGCTTGCCGTTAAACGAGTCAGAGCGTGGCTCGGTCAGGAACAGAAAATTCGGCGAGGTCAGCGTGACGATCAGCGGGATATTGAGCGACTCTTCGAATCTCGCCTTCGACGAACGGGCCTGCTGAAACAGGGCGACCTTGGCGGCAACTTCGCCGGACGTGACGGGCCGTCGCCAGGCTCGCGTCATGAACTCACGCAGGATCGTCTCCGCTCGCTCGCCTTCCGAACCGCGTTTCGCCGCTGCTCCGAAGGCTGACAGGATGCGTTGTCGCGCTGTCGCGGCGGCTTCGTCGGGAATCGGGCCTTCGATTTCGATCCAGTCGACCAGCAGGTCCGGAGCCGCAAACTCGTCGTCGAGCCGGAACCAGTGATTCGAGAGGTTCGCTGGGATCCGGTAGACGTTGGCGACACTGACCGCCAGTCCTCGCTTGAAGTCGCCGCGGAATTCGTAGACCTGCGGGCGGTCCGGTGGAGCGGTTGCATCGACCTCGCCCAGTACGGATTGTGTTGTCGCATCCGTGACCTTCATGCGCGGGGCACCGTAGTCATAGAGGGGACTCTTCTCGAAATGCGGCCGCATGTGGGGAGGCATCCCGTTACGACGCTGCCACATTCGCTCGGCGGAGGCGATGACCTGCCGCCGCGTCGGGATGACGCCCGCGGCGCGAACGCGCACGATGTAGTCGCCCGGTTCGTAATCGCTCGGCTTGTTGAAGCGGATGTCCCGCACGCCGACGATCTGCTGCCAACCCTCTTGCCGCACAATGACGCTGCCGTTCCGCACGGGGTTCTTTCCACCCTGGACTTTCGCGCGGACGGACTGACCGCCGATCTCGTCGGGAATGTCCATGGTGTCCACACCCGGCTTGTTCGATCCTGTGGCAGCCAGATCGACTTCGAATCGCCAGCGATGTCGCTGCCTCGGTGGCTGCTCGGCGAAGACGCGGTCAAGAATCTCGCGAGCTGCGTGCAGGTACTTCTCGATCAGCAGCGGCGAGACCGTGAGTGCCGCTCCGATGTTGTCGAAGCCCGACGCCGGCGGGTCTTCCGGGAATTTTTCGTCGGTGTCGAAATCGATGCCGAGCAGGTCGCGGATGGTGTTGCGATACTCGTTGCGGTTGAGTCGCCGTAAGACGACCTGTCCCCCGGTGCTTTGCCGGGCGGCGTTGGCTCGTTCGAGTTCGCTGGTGACCCACGCCGTGAACTCACGCAACGCCTGTTGGTCTGGTTGAGGTGCGTCTTCCGGCGGCATCTCGCCGGCGTTCACACGATCCAGGACTTCGGTCCACTTTGCTGACAGCGACAGGTCACCGAAATCGGGCTCAAGCTGATCGAGTCGCAGTTTCGCGGACTGTTTTTTCGGGCCGTGACAACTCACGCAGTGCTTCACCAGAAACGGCCTGCCGGTCTTGTTGAAGTCCGCTGCGTTCACGGTAAATGCGATGGGCTCCGCTTCCGCGATCGCGGCAACTGGCGGTTCGCTTGTTCGGGGTTGCGCGTCTGACCGTTCCCGCTCGATCTGCGAATCCGGCTCGGTAGCTGGCGAGTCTGTCGCCGGTTCTGCCTGACTTCCGAAGAAGAAATCGTTGCGAGGCTGTTTGCTGTTCTCGACCGGGGCATCCGGCTGCCTGTTACTGCCCGTTGCCGATTGTCTGCGAGGTGGTTGCCCCGAGGTCCTCGTCGGCCGTGCTGGAGTCTCGGCAGGCGACTCGCGGCTGGCAGCCGTTTCTGTCGCCACCGTCTGGCTCTGATCCACGGCGACGACTTCGGGATCTCCTGATGTCACAAACTGGATCCCTGCGACCGCCACAATCACGATCGAGGCTGCCGCTGCCGCGAGCATGAGTCCGCGGTGTCTCGGCGGCTTCTTTGCACGCCGACGCGGGAGAACCGGCTGCTTTGGTTTTCTGCGCGGGGGCTTTTTCTTTAGCGACCGAACATCGAGATCGACAGTGTTCTCGTCTTCCTTGACGGCCTGCTTTGGCGCCTTCACGCGAACGGCTTCGCCACACCGCGGACAGGGGACTCTGCGACCAACAAGTTCGCGTTTGCGAACCTTCAGCTTCGCTTCGCAGGCCGGACAGTGGATGACGAACGGATTCATGGCAGCCGAGCAACCGGTAGGCCGGAACAAGCGCAGCGCAGTTCCGGCAGAGTGGATTTATGCACCATCGATTGCCGGAACTGCGCTGCGCTTGTTCCGGCCTACTCTCTCAACAGCCGAGTCGCACCTTTAATCCGTCCGTGGTGTTCCTTGCCGGATGAGTCCTTCAGTTGATCCGGATGGTCGTCGTCAAAGTGAAACAGGATCAGATCGGCTTCGTGCGCCGTGAACGAAGCTGTTGGCTCGAATGAGTTGCCGGCAAAGAGGGCAGCCGCGCAGACGCGTAGTTCATCGACCGTGCCCGCAAAACGCCGACCGTCATCGTCCGGCTGCCCCATCACCAGCGGTGACGGCTGTGGCTCACGCGGAAACAGGCTGGTAGCTGTGCCGTGCAGTTTGCCGTTCAAGTAAAGGCGAATGCTTTCCGCGTCATAAACACCGGCGATGTGAATATGCTCGTTCGGTTTGAGCGATATACGGCCGGTCGCCATCCGCCAGCCGGTATCAACACCCACCCCGAACATCGGTCGTCCGCGATCGATTGCCAGACCGATTCCCAGAACACTGTCCGGTGGTGGTGTGCGGAGAATCGTTACATGAGCGTCAGGTAACTCGTGTGGTGTGACCCACGCTTCGACAGTCAGTTCGCGTCCGTGATCGAATGCGATGTCGATATCGACCTGGCTGGTGCGTCCGTTGAATACGAGGCCAGCCGGTGCTCCGTTCGATGGCCGACTGTCCGTTGGTTCCGGTAACCGGAAGACACGGAGCCCGTCCGTTCCTGCGGCAGCTCCCAGACGACCATCGAGTGACATCGCGAGTCCACCGGGAAGATCCTTCTTCTCCACACCCGGAAACTGAACAACTGACTGGTCTTCATCAAGGTCCCAGTATTCGATCTTTCCTTCGGCATCCAGAATCAGCGCGAAGCGGCCATCCGGAGACAGAGCGACTTCACGCAAAGGAACATCGTACGGCCGGGATGACGCCCAAGTTGTCGCGGTATCGGTATCAATATCGACAATCGTCAGTTCCTGCCGGTCCTGACCCCGGAAGTAAGAACCGCAGATGGAGCGTCGACCGTCCGGTGTGACGTCGAATGTCCATAAGGAGCCCGGCAGTGTGATGTCGCGATGTGTTTCCATTTCAACGTCCCAGATAAACTGCGACCGCGACTGCTCGACGTTGCCGTGGACGAAGACTCGGCCATCAGCCAGAAAACGGGCGAAGTCGAACTTCGTATGCTCCGGGACCCCAGGTCCTGGCAGCGTTTTGATGTGTGTCGCAGTTTCCGCGTCCCACAGTCGCACCGTGCCGTCCCAGGACGCAGACACAATCATTGATCCGTCCAGTGACCAGTCCAGTCCCTGAATTCTGCTGGTGTGTCGCTCCGTTTCGCTTTCACTGAATGTGTGCAGCAGCTTGTGTCCCGGACTCTCGAAGATATCCAGGTGGACCTGCCCCAGATCGCTCCAGCTCGACGTGACAAACCGCGTACCGTCGGGCGAAAATGCGATCTGATCGATGCCGCCACCCTGCACTTTCCGGTGCAGCGTTGGGTGCTGAAACCACTCAATCTGAGTTGCCTGCGTGACGTCCCACAGTCCAATGCTCCAACCGGCAGAGGCCAACAGTCCCTGTCGAGTGAACCGCAACCGGCCGGGCAGCGGCTTGCTCGACAGCCGAACCTCGTCGGAAGAAATCTGCGGGTGAGCCAGCGGCGGACCGCTGACAGTCTCGGCCGTCGAGTCAGGCAGAGGAGGCCGAACGCCTGACGATCCTGACTCGGTCGGTGCCTCACGACGGTGCCCGGCTGTTGTGTCGACCGGCGTGTCGTCGGACTTCCACGGTTGCCAGATGGCAATGGCGATCGACAACGCGGCGAGCGCGGTCAGCAGTGTCGCGTAGGATCGCGCCGCATTTCCGACAGGACTCACAGTTCCCGGTCCTGCCTCGTCAGTCGACGGGAAGATCAACGTCGGAGCGGTCGCAGACACATTTGTGACCGTATCCGGAGTCAGGTCGAGTCCGCTTTGCGCAAGGGCCAGGCTGCTGCGTCCGGTGGATCCAGGCAGACTGATGTCGGCGCCAAAACTGCTCAGGATCGCAGCTCGGTCTTCGGCGGTCTTCTTCAGCAACGCCGTCAGGTCGGCGTCCGCAGTGAAAGCTCTCAGTGCGTCGGCGACATCGACTGGCTGCTGTGGCCGGTCGTCCGGTTCGCGGCTGAGCATCACTGTGAGCAACTCGACGAGTTCGTCGGGAAGATCGTCGCGTTTTTCGGTAATGGGCGGCGGATCCTTAGTCGTCAATGCCTGCAGTCGCTGGAACGTCGACTTGTAGACGTTGGCTGCGAATGGCGAGGCGCCCGCCAGCAGGCGATAAAGCGTTGCTCCCAGACTGTAGATATCGGCGCGGACGTCGACCGCATGGGTATCGTGCGCCTGTTCCGGGGCCATGTAATCAACCGTGCCCAGAATCTGCCCGCTGCCGGTGAGTTCACCAGTGTGTTCGGCGTCAGACGCCGCTCCGGCGACGAGTGCCAGGCCCATGTCCAGAATCTTGACCGTGCCGTCTTCAGTGAGCATCAGGTTCGGCGGCTTCATGTCACGGTGAACCTGCCCATGCTCGAATGCATGCTGCAGCCCGAGTGCCGCCTGTCGTGCGATCTCACATGCGTCAGCAACCGGCATCGGACCTGCCAGCATGGCCAGCGTCGAGACATCGCTGCCAGGCACGTATTCCATGACGAGATAGTGCAGCCCGTCGGACTCTCCCGCATCCGTCGCCCGGACGATGTTCGGATGATCAAGCCGCCCGATGGCCTCCATTTCCCGTTCGAATCGTGCGACGGCACGTGGATCCTGCAGCCGCGGCGTTGTCATGACTTTCAGCGCGACGATTCGCTTCAGACGCGAATGCCGGGCCTTGTAAACAGTGCCCATCCCACCCTGGCCCAGCTTGCTCAACAACTCGTAGTCGCGGATGCGGGTCGGCTGCGTGTTCCGAGGCTCTGGTGCGACTGACTCGGTGTGTCCAGCGACACTGTCCGTGTCTTTCAGTGCGGCGGCCTGCAGTTTCACCGCCGCGCTCTGCAGCTCAGGCTCGTCGAGGTACTCGCGATCGGGATCGTCCGTGCGCAATGCCTTGATGAGAGAGTCGGACTGCGATTCCACATCCTCCATGAGTCGGGCGCACGACTGACAACTCTCGAGCGCCGCCAGCACTTCGGCCGAGTCCGTTTCCGCGAGTTCTCCTCGCAGAAACGTTGTCAGCACGTCGCGTTCGTAACAGACATGAGCCGTCATGCAGTCACCTCGGGGGAGTGGGTCCTCCGGACTGCCTGCGTCCGAAGCACTTGAGAAGACTTACGGAACCGCGTCACACGAAAATCTGAGATTCCACTGCAACCGCGAGAAAGAGTGGTCCGATCACTCGGCCAGTTCTTCGCGTAACCTCTGCAGCACCCGGTACTTGGCCTGTCGAACGGCGCCTGCAGTCATGCCCAGCTCTTCTCCCACAGACTCCGCCGACTGCCCGTCGATGACGACACGCCAGAACGCCGACCATGTCTGTGGCTCAAAGTCATTCCGGAGTAACTGCAGCGCGGTGTGCCAGGCTGCTGCGAAAACTCAATGCGTTGGACGGCGGTTCCTGAGGGGCATCGGCGAGCGCTTCAAGACGCTGAATCTGACTGCTGCCACCGAGTCCCTGCGGCTGAACGTTTCGCTCTCGACGGTGGTCGAGAAACGCGTTGCGTGTGACTCCCCACAACCAGCCGCGAAAACCGCTTGACGCCCGCACCGGGTCATACTGCGAGATTCGTCGGGACAACGTCTCGAAAACGCTCTGCGAGACGTCGGCTGCGTCAGCCGGCTGCAATTCCAGTTCTCGAAGCCAGCCATAGACTACCGGCAGATACAACTCGACAAAACGACTCCAGTCACGGTTGTCGCGAGTCCTCAGTCGGCCGATCAGGCTGGACGATGTCGACAGTGAGACATGAGCGGGCATGAGTATGTCGTCCTCATCGCGATGAAATACGCAGCCGCACACAGTACCAGTTATCACCGCACGGGCAGATCGGATTCTCGGCCTGTGGAGGTCTAACCAGTGTTTCAGATCGATGCTGCTGTCCGTTCGACACTCAGCCGATCCGGTCCTGGCCGACCCATTTTCGCAGGACTTCGGGGATAGCGACGCTTCCGTCGGCCTGCTGATGGTTTTCCAGCAGGGCGATCAGAGCGCGGCAGATCGCGATGGCCGTCCCGTTTAGCGTGTGGACGAACTGTGTGCCCTTCTTATCCGGGATGCGCGTGCGGACTCCCAGACGCCGGGCCTGATAATCGGTGCAGTTCGAGGCCGATGTGACCTCGCCGAATTCACCCGCTTCGCCCCGGCCAGGCATCCATGCTTCCAGGTCAAACTTGCGATAGGCGGGACCGCCGAGGTCTCCCGTGCAGGTATCGACGACCCGGTACGGGATCTCCAACGCCTGAAAGATCTCCTCTTCAAGACGCACGATTTCCTGATGAAACGCGTTTGACTCTTCGAAGTCGGGTGCCGTGAATCCGAAGATCTCGACCTTCGTAAACTGATGCACTCGGTAGATGCCGCGTGTCGCTCGACCGGCTGCTCCGGCTTCCGTGCGGAAACAGTGAGAGAGTCCGGCGTAGCGGAACGGCAGGTCTTCGCGGTTTACGATCTGGTCTTTCAGCAGGCCGCCAAGCGGAATCTCGGCGGTGGCGACCAGGCTCAGGTCTGTGTTGGCGATTGAGTAGATCTGCGTCTCGTCACCGCGCGGGTTGTAGCCGGTTCCCTGCAGTACTTCCTGTCGCGCGAGGTCCGGCGTGGTGTGCAGCGTGTAACCCTCTGCACGTAGTTTTTCGAGGGCGAACTGAATCAAAGCCATCTCGAGCATCACGGCTTCGTTCTTCAGGAAATAGAAGCCTGAGCCAGCGACACGTGCACCGCCTTCGAAGTCGATCAGGTCGTGCTTCTCGGCCAGTTCGACATGATCCAGCGGCTTGAAGTCGAACTGGGGCAGCTCGCCGACACGACGAATCTCAACGTTCTCCTTGTCGAGTTTTCCGACCGGAGCATCCGGATGACTGAGGTTCGGGATGAACGACAGCAACTCATCGAGCTGGCACTTAACGGTACTGACTTCTTCATCGACAGCCGCGACCAGTTCGCGCAGCTCGCGGCCACGGTCAATCAGAGTCTGTCGTTCGGCCTGATCCTTCGCGCCTTTGATGCCGGACTGCGTCGTCTTCTGCTCGCTGCGCAGAGCGTCGCCCTTCTGTTGCAACTCACCACGTTGCTTACGCAGTTCGATGACCGCGCTGATATCCGCATCCACACCGCGATTACGGCAGTTTTCAGCCACAAGGTCTGCGTTGTCACAAATAAATTGCAGGTCGAGCATGATCGATCACCGTCTGGAACATCCCTGGTCAAGCCTGATGGCGCGGGGAGTTTATCGAGTCCGCGCGACGGTCGGAAGAACCGCTTCAGAGGCGATCAGCCTCTATATCGTCGGACGGGCTCTCAATTTGATGCCGACGGTCGAAGTCGCGAAAAAACTGACGCATGGGCACTGTTCGACCAGCAATGACATCCGAGATGCCGGATTCGATCGCGGCGAGTGAGGCACGGTAGTCCTCGTCGCATTCACCGTCTGGCTCGCGTCCCAGTCGTTCAGCCTTGTGAACGGACTTGTTGGTGCGTCGTCGCTTCATCACGGCCCATCCGCAAGTGCCTGCCAGAGGTACGCACTGGCGAGCGTGCCTTTGTGGAAATCGTCGATCGCGAAATGTTCATCCGGACTGTGCAGGTTGTCGGTGTTCTGGCCCCAACCAAGCAGGAGAGTGTCGACTCCCAGCAGTTCTTTGAAACTCGCCACGACCGGGATCGAACCGCCTTCGCGGATCAACACCGGAGCCGTGCCGAACGCTTTCTCAATGGCTGAACGGGCAGACGCCATATACGGACTGGAGAGGTCGGCCATGGTGGGGTGGCCACCGTGTTGTGTTGTGAAGTCCATTGTCAGTCCGGGAGGCAGGTTCTCGGTCAGGAACTGCCGCAATGCCTCGGTGAGCTGATGCGGGTCCTGATCCGGTACGAGTCGGCACGTGATCTTTGCCGTTGCCTTTGACGGAACGATTGTCTTGGGTCCCTCGCCGATGTAGCCGCCGAAGATGCCGTTCACGTCACAAGTCGGACGCGCCCAGCGTCGCTCGGTGGTCGAATATCCTTCCTCGCCCCACGGCGCGTCCGTTCCCAGATCGGCCAGCCAGGCGGCTTCGTCGAAGGGCAGAGCCGCGAACTGTGCCCGCTCTTCGGCAGTCAGCGGAATGATGTCGTCATAGAAGCCCGGTATGGTGACTCTTCCGGATTCGTCGTGCAGTTTGCCGATCAGACCGCACAGCGCGTTGACCGGATTGATGACGGCCCCACCAAAAACTCCGCTGTGCAAGTCGCGATTCGGACCGGTCAGGGTGACTTCGCAGGCCAGAATGCCGCGGAGACCGTACGTCACGGCGGGCATTCCAGGTGCGTACTGGGCCGTGTCACTGACGACAGCGACGTCGCAATTCAATTTCTCGCTATTCTCGGCGAGATACGTATCGAGGTTGTTGCTACCAACTTCTTCCTCGCCCTCGATGACGAATTTCACATTGATCGGCAGTCCACCGGTGGCTTTCAGCCATGCCGCGACAGACAGGACGTGCGTCAGCATCTGGCCTTTGTCGTCGGTCGCTCCGCGGGCCCAGATGCGGCCGTCCCGGATGTCCGGCTCGAACGCGGGAGTCGTCCACAAATCGAGTGGGTCGGGTGGCTGCACGTCGTAGTGTCCGTAGACCAGAGCAGTCGGAGCCCCCTCGGCCTTCAGCCACTCAGCGTAGACGATCGGATTTCCAGCGGTCTCGGCAACCGTGACTTCCAGGCCTGCGTCCAGCAGCGTGTCGCGAACGAAGTCAGCAGCGGCCCGCACGTCAGACTGGTACCGTGAATCAGCGCTGATACTCGGAATACGGAGCAGATCAGACAGCCGCTGCACTGCGGCGTCGCGGTTCGAATTCAGATAATCAATCACGTCCTGCATGATGTTGTCCGTTTCTGTTCCTGTCCCATCGCTTCGGGGCTGTGAGTTTTCCCCACCGACCATGGGGCTCGCTGAAGTATCGGGCAATCCGGTTGAGTGGTGAAACCATCACCAGGTCGGTTTCCGCGAATCCGTCAACCATTCCCGCCAGCGGGGCTACTGAACAAATGAGGGCGTTTGTCCAGTATTGCCGCTCCGCCATGAACTGCGCACTCCACTCCGGCACCTGCGGGGCGGCTCCGCCTTGCGCCCCTCCGGGCAACGCCGTTAAGGATTCTCGTTCCAGGGCTCTGCCCTGGAACGCACTGATTGTGAGGCTCCGCCTCACGTTCAATGCCGCGAGGCGGAGCCTCGAAAGCAGCCCGTTCCCGGGCAGAGCCCGGGAACGAGGGCCTGGAAATCCTTAACGGCGTTGCCCTCCGGGCCTGCGTTCCGTGCTCCGTTCACCGCTCCGCTCCCTGTTTCCCTGAGGCTCCGCCTGCCTGACCTGTTGCCGGAACTGCGGCAACACGAAAGCCCAGGAGGCTGCTCCGGAACGACGGCACGTCCCAGCTCCGGAACGCAGAACGACAGAACCGCGCGGAGTCGGACCAGCTGCCCCCCCGAATCACCCGGTCCGAGCCACTCGATGGCCCGGCCGGATCGACAGAGTCCGCCGACTGATAATTGTCGACCCAGTAGTCCTGGCACCACTCGTACACATTGCCGTGCATGTCGTGCAGCCCCCACGGATTTGCCGGCTTCACGCCGACAGGCTGCGTCTGCTGTTTGCTGTTCTCGTCGAACCACGCGAACTCGCCAAGTTGTTCCGCATCGTCGCCGAACCAGTAAGCCGTCGTCGTTCCGGCCCGACACGCGTATTCCCATTCCGCCTCGGTGGGCAGCCGCGCGCCGGCCCACTTCGCAAAGGCCGCGGCGTCATCCCAGCTCACGCCCACCAGCGGCTGTTCCGGCTGATTGAAACGACGGTCGCCCCAGTGCTCCGGCTTCTCGATATCACCACCGACGGCTTCCATGTACTTCTCGTACTGCGCGTTCGTGACCGGATAGCGTGCCAGCCAGAACGGCTGCGTGATCTCGACTTCATGTTGCGGGCTTTCGTCGTCCCAACGGCCTTTCTCATCGTCCGGCGATCCCATCAGAAACCGCCCGGCTGGAATCCAGACGTAGGCGATACCCGTGCGTGCTTCGGTCCAGACCGCGTCGGCCAGTTCTGGACTGATTCCGCGAACGGCATCGGCCGATAACTCGGCTGGCACCGGTGCGACCAGCGTTGGAGCGGTCTCGGCATCCCGCTGTGTCGTGATCTCTCGAGCGAGAGAACTCACCTGCGGATGGTTCGACGCCATCAATGGACTGGCCACGTCCTTGAGCTTCGGGATCTGACGGCACCGACTCCGCAGCAGCCGCAGCACCGCGGCCAACCGGTCCGGCTTCGTTCGCTTGCTGCGGAGCACTTTCAGGAACTGGTCCCACGAGGGATGAGAGGTCTCGTTCAGGCACCGTTCCGCCAGGTTCGGATGGTCTTCCGCAATGCCGGCTTTCAACAGTTCCCTGAAGAAGTCCTCGCAGTACGGCCGTGATGACCGCAGCGAAAGCAGAGCCGTCTCCCGCCACCAACTGTCGGTCGCCTGAGTGGCAAGTTCCTTTGCCTTGCCCTCCGTCGCGGCGTACTCGGCCGCGAGGTATTCCTGAAACGTCAGATGCAGAAACCCACAGTGCGCTTGCCCATCGTCGGACATCGCCAGGAGTCCCGTCTCGTCACGCATACGATCGATGAACACACGACCGTCCTGGCCCAGTCCCGCGGACGCCGAGAGCAGTTCGAGTCCCGCCTGAGCTTCCGCAGCCAGTTCATCGAACGGCGCCGATGTCCGGCCCTGTTCCTGATGCATCCACCACGCCAGCCGGGCCAGCACCGACTGAGCGGCCTGGGCATCGAATGGTGGCAATTCCGTCACGATGTCCGCAGCATCCGAGTCTTCGTCCGCGTCGGATTCACTGGGCTTCCCGTACAGGTCGTGCCGCCAGTGCTGCAGCAGAATGCGGATGCACTCGGCATACAGCTTCGCCCGTTCCGTGGGCAGGTTCTGCTGGTCGTGATACACGATGCACAGGATGGTCAGCAGCAGCGGATTCTGGCACAGCTCACTCATCCGCCCCGTTTGATACCGCGGCTTCTGCAGCACACTCAGCAGACCCCGGCTGCGCACCGCCGCAGTCTCCGGCGCAATCGGCAGACGCCGATACGCCGCCGAGTACCATTCGGTGACGAACCGCTCGATCTGCGCGTCGTCCAGCGGCCGGACATGGAACTCGGCAAACGACGCCCCCAGCGGAACACCATCGTCCCGGAAGTACCCCTGAAACCGGCATGTCACCAGAAACCGATCGTTCGGCCGGTTCTTCAGGGCCCGCTGGATCCAGCCTGAGACCTTGCTCCGCACCTGCGGATCGACGACTTCATCCAGTCCGTCGAGAATCCACAGCAGCCCGCCCGGAGCATTCCACAAATCCGGCCCTGGATCGCCCAGTCCGTTGGGAGCTTCGTCACACTGCGCCTGCTCAATCAGAAAATGTTCCAGCCCTCTGTTCTTCCGGGCCAGAACCTTGCGGCTCATCTCACGAAACCGCAGCAGCACGGGAGTGATCCCCGTCGGCAGCCCGAGATCCTGCGGCAGCTTCTCCCGACTGGCCAGTCGCCACGCAAGCTGCCGCGCGCCGGTCGTCTTCCCCGACCCCGGCTCACCCAGCAGCACCACGCCCCGCAGTCCCAGTTCGCTTCTGTGTGCGAAGACATCGTTCAGATCGATGTCGGTGGAAGATTCGCCGAATTCATCCGGATCTCTGAGCCCACCCCCGCCCGGCAGGCGATCAGTCTTCCGCCCTTCCAGCATTCGCTGCAGCGAGGTCCGTAGCGGCACATACGCCTCAGAGATCGGCAGTTCCACCTTCAAACTGCGTCCCAGCCCGAGCAGTTCCAGCGTCGCGGTGTTTTCTTCCAGCCGCCGCAGGTAGTGCGAGACGCTGTCCGCAGGCGGACCTGTCCCACCTGGACCTGTGCCAGAGTTCTGCGTGTCGCCATCCGGCGTCGTCTCGGGTATCAGGCCGCGCAGAAATGCGGCGAGGTCGCTGTGTTTCTGACCGTAAACCAGCGGACACAGTCGCCCCATCGGTTCGAACCAATCAGACTCCCTGACAAGTCGATAGTGACGATGCTCATGGTGTCCTTTGACATCGTGATCCCTGAGCCACTCCAGAAACGGTCCCCAGTTAGGATCCTGGAGTCCAGCCTCGCCGCAGCCGACGAATAGAAAACTTGTGGTGACGCCCAGAGCCTGCATCACCGCCTGAGTGTGACCGTGTGCGGCGACCTCGCCGTACGACCGAATTCCAAGTACGACTGACTCGGGGACCCGCCAGTGCCCGTGCAGGTGCAGCACACGACGGTCTTCGCCCCGAACGACCCGTATCGCGTCATTGGTATCGCGCCACGTGACGTGTCCGAAGTCGGTGACCTTCTCGATCAGGTCGTCGTAATTGGTCGTTGCCAGCGGCGCACCCAGCGCTGCCAGTGAGTCGATGACGGAGCGGTCCTTCGGCTTCAGGGGCTCGAATTCCTGCCGCAGCCATTTCGTCAGCTCTCCACCGCCGTTCTCGCTGAGTTTGTCATGGACGGCTTCCGCAGCCGGCAGCAGCGCCCCGATCAGTTTGAGTTCCAAACCGGCACGGAAGTGGGCACACAAGTCCGCCGACATTCCCATCGTTTCGCAACGATCGATCCCTGACGCGATCAGTGCATCCCACATCGGCGTTTTCGAATTTGTGGCTTTCGACACGCCCGACCCGACGACCACAGTGATCTTCCGCTTGAGGATCAACTCGCGCAGGTCGTCGACCAGTTCATCGTTCCCGCTCATCGGTGCTGCTCTCTGCTGATCGTTCACGACGATCCGGATACAGGCGAGCCGCCCTTCCCATCCCGCTCCGTCCAGATTCTGTCAGTTACAGTGATCATCTGAGCCCGAATGTTCAAGCGGCTGCCAGTGACGCGTCGGGCAGGCTTCATCGACCGGTTCCGGAGCCTGGGCGGTCTCGCTGTGGAACTGGCAATCTGTTTCCGCCACTCGCGGAGTCTGGCGAAAATTTCGAATTCGGCGGGCGTAAGGCGAGAGGCAGATGAGAATTTACCAATGCTAGCCCGACGCGCGAGTATTGATGCTGCGCTGTTTCAGTCCCGAAGGGACGGCGGCAAATAGCCCGGGGCCTTCAGCCCCGGGAAAACGGACACAAATTGACCTGAAAGCCCCGGAGGGGCGACGTGCCGAATACATGCAATCTGCCGTCGCCCCTCCGGGGCTCAAGGTGCAGTTTGAACCCTGTTTCCACGGGTTGAAACCCGTGGCTATTCGCCTTAGTCCCTTCGGGACTGAAATAGCGAAACATCAAAACTGGCGCGTCGGGCTAGAGTTGCGGCAGGTAAATTCTCATCTGCCGCTCGCGTCAGGACTTCGCGATAGTCGATGCGATTGCGAGTCGGCGGCACGCTGCCCGTGTTCGACTTCGTCCGTTCTGAGCTGTCGAGGTACTCGACGGCATAGGCCCAGAAAGACAGTTCTCCGTTGGCCACGAAATGCCGGTCGACACTGACGACGCGGTGCGAATTGAGAAGCGCGTTCAATTCGGCTTCGATCGCTTCACCGTGACTGACCGGTATTCGGAAACTGCGGATGGCCATTGTGTTTCGTTGCCTTCAACAGAACCGCCTGGTTGAGATTCTGCTACTGAACAAATGAGGGCATTTGTCCAGTAGCCCGCTCCGCACTCCACTGCGGCATCTCCGGGGCGGCTCCGCCTGACGCCCCTCCGTGCCTCCGTTCCGTGCTCCGCTACCCGTCACTTGAGGCTCCGCCTTCTCCTGTTGCCGGAACTGCGGCGACGCGGAAGCCCAGGTAGAAGTCCCGGTAGCCGGGCGAGTTCCTGTTGCGGTACGCCGAACGCGCGTGCTGCGACGAGAGGAGCCAACAGCCGCCCCGGAGCACCCGGAGCGAGCCGTCCGACGGGCCGGCCGGGTCCACCATCATGTCCGTCGAATAGTTGCCGTGCCAGTCCTGGCACCACTCCCACACGTTGCCGTGCATGTCATGTAGCCCCCAGTTGTTCGCCTGTTTGGCGCCCACCGGCTGGAGCTGATTTTCACTGTTTTTGTTGTACCACGCGTACTCGCCGAGCCGATCGACATCGTTCCCAAAGCAAAAATCGTCCGGACTTTCCGCGCGACAGGCGTACTCCCACTCCGCTTCCGTCGGTAACCGAGCCGCGGCCCATTCCGCGAAGGCGATCGCGTCGTCCCAGCTCACTCCGACCACTGGCTGCTCCGGCTGATTGAATCGCCGCTCGTCCCAGTATTTCGGTTTACTGATCTTTTCGCGGGGTGCTTCCAGAAATCGCCCGAACTGCGCATTGGTCACGGGATACCGGGCCAGCCAGAACGGTTCGGTGAGCTGCACCTGATGTCCCTTCTGTTCGCTCTCAGCCCCCATCATGAACCGGCCAGCCGGAATCCACACGTATGTGATCCCGGTCCGATCATCGACCCACAATGCACCGGGCTCAGCGGCGACGCCTGTCGACGACGTGTCCGTTGGTTCGGCCTCTGACGAAATTACCCGCGGAGCTGCCGGGTTCAGCTTCGCCGTGATCTCCTGGGCCAATGAAGCAACCGGACCGTGCTTCGATGCCGCCAGCTTGCCGACGATGTCTTCCAGTCCCGGCACCTGATCGGTGCGGCTGCGCAGCAGACGTAACACCGCCGCCAGTCGATCCGGGTTTGGCCGCTTACTCTGCAGCAACTTCAGGAACGGTTCCGGCGGGATGAACAGGGCCTCGTCCAGGCACTGCTCCGCCAGATTCGGATGCTCCTCCGCGATCCCGGCTTTCAGCATCTCGGTGAAGAACTCCCGACAGTACGCCTCCGAAGACCGCAGGGAGAGCAGCGCCGTTTCACGCCACCAGCTCGATGCCGCCTGCGTCGCCAGTTCCTGCGCCAGACCCGCACTGGCTGCGTACGTCGCCGCGAGGAACTCCTGAAAACTCAGATGCAGGAAACCACAGCGACCGTCTCCTTCGCCGGACATTGCCAGGATGCCCGCTTCGTCACGCATCCGATCGATGAACCTGTGACCGTCGCGACCGAGTCCCGATGACGCAGCCACCGGAGCCAGTCCCTGTTCTGCTTCGGCCGCCAGTTCATCCAGTGGCGCGGCGGTGCGATCCTGCTGCTGGTGCATCCACCAGGCCATGCGAGCCAGCACCGACTGGGCGGCATCCGCGTCGTACGCCTTCACGTCGCCGCCCGTATCACCGTCATACAGCTCGCGCCGCCAGTGTTCCAGCAGCACGCGCACACACCGCGAGTACAACTCGGCCCGTTCCGTCGGCAGCTTGCGTTCCTCGTGGAACACGATGCACAGAATCGTCAGCAGCAACGGGTTGGTACACAGTTCACGCATCCCACCCGTCTGGTAGCGCGACAGCGACAGAATCGTCAGCAGACGTTCCCGCACCTCGTTCGCCCGCGTCGTGGCGTTGTCGCCCGGTCCGTACAGCTTTTTGTAGGCCGCTGTGAACCAATCCCTGACGAACTGTCTGATCTGATCGTCGTCCAGCGGTCGCACGTGAAACTCGGCGAACTTCGCTCCCAGTGGAACGCCCTGACGGTAGTAGCCCTGAAACCGGCACGTCACCAGGAACCGGTCCTGCGGACGATTCCTCAAAGCACTCTGCACCCACTTCGAGACTTTACGGCGAGCCTTCGGATCAACGACCTCATCCAGTCCGTCCAGGATCCACAGCAGGCCGCCGTCGGCATCCCACAGGTCCGGTCCGGGATCGGTCCAGCCGTTGGTCGCTTCCGGGCAGTGTGTCTGCTCGACCAGAAACCGTCTCAGGCCGTTCTTCTTCTCGGCAATGATCTCGCGGCTCAGTTCGCGGAACTTCAGCAGCACCGGCGTAATCCCGGCCGGAAGCCCCAGATCGGTCGGCAGACTCTCGCCGCTGGCCAGACGCCACGCGAGCTGCTTCGCGCCGGTCGTTTTCCCCGAACCTGGTTCCCCCAGCAGTACCACGCCTCGCACGCCCAGCTCGTCGCTGCGGCGGAAGACTTCACCCAGCTCGACCTCGGTCTCCGCTTCGTCGTGACCATCGTGAAAGCGGTCGGTTTCCCGGCTCTCGAACGAACGGTGCAGCGTCGTGCGCAACGGCACATACGCCTCAGCAATCGGCAGCTCGACCTGCAGGCTGCGGCCCAGACCCATCAGTTCCAGATGCTTCGTATGTTCCTCCAGACGGCGGATATAGTCACTCACGCAGTCCGAGACCGTCGTCGTCACACGCTGAGTTGTCACGTGTCCCATGGCGGCTGTCGCGTCTTCCGGGGCGAGGCTGCGCAGAAATCCCGCCAGCTCCGAGTAATTCGTTCCATACACCAGCGGGAACAATCGTCCGTCCGGTTTGAAGCGATCTTTCTCCAACACGAGCCGGTAATGCCGATGCTCGTGACTGCCTTCGATGTCGTGCTGTTTGAGCCACTCCAGAAACCGGCCCCAGTTGGGATCGCTGAGCCCTTCCTCACCACACCCCACGAACAGAAAACTGGTGCCGACGCCCAGTGCTTTCAGCACGGCCTGCGTGTGCGGGTCTTCAGAAACTCCGATGTAGGATCGGAGCCCCAGCACAACGGATTCCGGCTGCTCCCAGTGACCGTGCAGATGCAGCACGCGCCGGTCGTCACGGCGGACTTCACGCGTGACCAGACGCCGATCCTGCCACGTCACATGCTTCAATCCCGTAACCTGTTCGATCAGGTCGTCGTAGTTCGTCGTGATCAGGGGCAGTTCCAGCGTGGCGAGCGCCTCGATCACGGTCCGGTCTTGCGGTTCAAGCGACTCGAAGCATTCGCGCAGCCACGCCGCGAACTCACCGCCGCCGTTTTCGTTGAGCTTGCCGTGAACCAGTTCCGCCGCCATCAGCAGCATGTCCAGCGAGCCGACCTTCAGCATCGAACGCGCGGCGTCGCACCACGCCTGCGTCTCGCCGACCTCGACACATCGCTGAATCCCGGACTCGATCAGATCACCCCACAGGGGAGCGTCCTGCGTGGTTGCTCGGGAAATGCCCGATCCGGCCACGGCAATGATCTTCCGCTCGGCGATCATCTTCTTCAGGTCTTTGGGCTGTGCTGTTTCACTCATACGATTCTCCGAAACCATTCGCCACCAGGCTTGTCGAGGCACCAGACGCCCTGCGAGTAAGCTGATCGAACTATATTGTCAGACCCGTCCACTCCAACTCACGAGCGGTGATCCAGACGCGCATGCCTGTCTTCGAAAAATCATCCGAACTCCCGGTTTCCGGCCAGGCCGCGTTCGAGTGGCACTGCCGCCCGGGAGCATTCGGCCGTCTGGCACCGCCGTGGGAAGCCGTTGAACTCGTCGAGACCGCGCCGGTCGAAGACAGGTCGCGTACGTGTTTTCGGCTACGGATTGGACCGTTCCGCAAGCTGTGGGTGGCCGAACACCGCGACATCCAGCCCGGACTGCAGTTTTGCGACGTTCAGCTGCGTGGTCCGTTCGCACGCTGGCAGCACACTCATCGCATGCAGCCGCACGGACCGAACCGGTGTCTGCTTTCCGATCGGATCGAATACGCTTTGCCACTGGGATTTCTCGGACAACTCTTCGGCGGCCGGTTAATCCAACGACAGCTTGAACGGTCATTCCTCTTCCGTCACGAGGTCACGAAGCGTGACCTGCAGTTCCATGCAGCCAGCAGGACATCGACTCCCATGAAGATTGCAATCGGCGGTTCAACCGGACTTGTGGGTTCGGCACTGATCCCGTTTCTGACAACCGGCGGGCACGAAGTCGTGCGGCTGATGCGTGGTGGAAAGCAGCCGGCGGATGGGACAAGTGCCGTCGAGTGGAATCCGGCGGAGGGCACGATCGACTCGACGGGTCTGGATGGTTGCGACGCGGTGGTGCATCTAGGCGGACACAACATCGCGGGCGGCCGCTGGAGTACGTCAATGAAAAATCGACTCCGCGAAAGTCGAGTCAACAGTACGGAGCTGCTGTCGAAGACGATGGCGAGTCTCGCCAATCCACCGAAGGTTTTCGTGTGTGCCTCGGCAATCGGATTCTACGGCGGCGACCGCGGCGACGAGCTTCTGAACGAAGACAGCCAGCCCGGCTCGAAGTTCATCAGTCAACTTTGCCAGGACTGGGAGAACGCGGTCGCGCCGGCACGTGAGGCGGGGATTCGTGTGATCAACCTGCGAATCGGTGTCGTGCTGAGCCCGCAGGGCGGCGCGCTGCAAAAAATGCTGCTGCCCTTCAAACTCGGAGGCGGAGGGGTTGTCGGCAACGGAAAGCAATGGTGGAGCTGGGTCAGCATTGAAGACCTGCCACGCATCATGCTGCATTGCCTGACGACGGAATCGCTGTCCGGCCCGGTCAATGCCGTCGCACCTGGAGCAGTCAATAATCGTGACTTCACGAAGACACTCGGTCGAGTGCTGCGACGTCCGACAATCGTCCCCATGCCCGCCTTCGCCGTTCGGCTGGGCTTTGGCGAAATGGGCGAAGAACTGCTGCTGGGCAGCACGCGCGTCCAACCGGACCGATTGACGCAATCCGGTTACGAGTTCGCGTTTCCTGAGCTTGAGGGCGCGCTTCGCAGTGTGCTCGGCCGTTCGTAGTAACCGCATTCATGCGGTTCAGTTCAGTGCGGTTTACCACGGCACCATTCGAGTGCGGACCGTTCTTTCGGATCGTAAGTGCTTGCTGCTGGTGAAGCACACAGACCGGTCCGCCGTCATATCACCAATCGCAACCGCATGAATGCGGTTACTACGAACGGGCTCACACAGGTGTCGCGCGAGTACTGAGTGGGACGTGTCGGGAATGTGGCGAGCCCGTCGGATGCATGAAGTGTTCGGTTAATGCCCGCTCGGTCAGCAGACCGCGGATGTCATCGCCTTCGCAGACCAGGCCAAGTGCATCGTTCGATTCGCGGAGCTTCATCAATGCAGTCAGCCGGCTGGCGTTGTGAGCGATACGCGGCAAGGGACGAATCGAGTCACTCCACGACCCTGTCGACAATTCAACATCCAGCATGCGGATATAGCCGAACCAGTCCTCGCCACCATCGTGACTGACTGGCATCTGCGTCAGTCCGTACTCGCGGGCACGTTGCACCAGTGTCTCACGATCAACGGATTCATCGACACCAATAATTCGCAGCGGCGGGATCATCATTTCGGCGGCGGGATTGCTCGCTTCGTGCAGCAGTCCGTGAATGAGTTGCCCCTGCTCACTGGTCAGCAGTCCGTGTTCATGTCCTTTGCTCAGCACGTGAGTCAGGCGGTGCCGGCCCAGCACCAGCTCCATGTTCTGCGGCTGCGAACTACTGAAGCGTTCGATCAGGCGGGTGATCCATACAAGTGGCGTCGACATTACCAGAAGCAGCCGATACCAGAATCGAAACTCGGGCAGCCCTTTGCGCAGCAGTGTTGTGGGAGCGCGAAAATACAGGTTCTTGGGCATCACTTCGCCAAATACGAAAATCACCGGCGAGAACAGCAGCGTCAGGCCGATTTCGACGAACGCGCTGTCCGAATGAATGATGCTGTCGCCCCCCAGTCCGATCGCCAGTGTCGTCAGGTAGTTGGCAATGTTGTTTCCAACAAGCGTTGTGGCGACGAAGAACTCCGGATTGTGAACAAACCAGATAAGGCGTTTCGCAACTTTGTCACCCGAATGTGCGTCGATACTCAGACGCAGAAAACTGATCCGATAGAAGCCGGTCTCTGAGCCACTGAAGAAAGCGGACAGACGGACTCCTGCCAGAAACAGCAGCAGAGCGGCGGTGATGGTCAGCCAGAAGGTCATGCGGTTCGGTGATCGGTAAACAGTGGATCGGTGGTCGGAATGAAACGCCAGTTGCTTATTGGTCTCGTGTGACGATGATTCGAAAACTCCCGCGGGCGGTTGTCTCAAGAACTCTCATACGAAAGCCCTCCCAGACGCATTCGTCGCCGACTTCCGGGATACGCTCAAGACTTTCGTGAAAAACTCCTGCAACGGTGACTTGTCCGTCTTCAGGTTCGAAGTCGATTTTCAGCCGCCGGCTGAGATATCTCAGAGAGGTGATGCCATCGACGTGCCAGGTACCCGGCGCAACATTCAGGACCGGATCGCGCTGCAGTACTCGTCGAGCCCGGCTGGGTTCGGGGGCGAGGATTGTGTCCACGATGTCTTCGTAGGTTGCGATGCCGACCGTTTCACCGAATTCGTTGACGACCGATGCCAGCTTGCACTGAGCTGTCTCGAGGCGATGCAGCACGTGTGCGACAGTCGCGCACCACGGAACGTGAACGACCTTCTCAGCGGCTTTCTCAAGATGCACTTCTGGCAAAACAGCGAATCGGCCCAGCGGCACGGCTGATTCCACGTCGTCTCCTGATTCGGCCAGCACAGCGAGATAGTCCGCGGGAACGTGCGCAGCCAGTGGCTGACCATCGCCCTGGTCATTGAGACTGGTATTCGTCGCCGATGTCTCGGCCGCGTTTTCGGTGTGACGCCTCGCGAACGCTGCTGCCAGGTCAGCGCGATGGATGGGCGGACGCATCGCGGGATAAGTACCGCGAGGACGCATCACTTCTTCAATTGGGATTTCGGACAGATCGAGGATATTGTGCAGCACATGGCGCTCGTGGCGGATCACGTGTTCGTCGCCAGCCGAATTGTCGATCGCCTGTTCGAGATCGTCAGTTTCCAGGTAGCGTTCTTTGCGCAGCTTTGGCCAGAACATCCGTCGCAGTGAACGCGTCACCGTTTGGAACATCGGGGCCATGGGATCGAACGCACGCAGCGACATGGCCAAAGGCAGACTGACTGTCCGGGCCAGTCGTTGCCGGAACATGACCGCGCTGCTCTTGGGGATCACCTCGCCGAAAACGATGATCGCAGCCAGACTGAAGACACTGAAGAATCCAGCGGTGGTGCTGGCTCCTTCGGCCAGCAGCCTTTTAGAGACGACCACGCCACAGGCAAAAAACGACACGTTGATCAGCAGGTTCCAGAAGAGGACCGCGGTCAGCAGTCGGTCCGGATCGGTGAGCAATTCCACGACGCGCAAGTCACTCGCGCGGCCACGGCGTTTGAACTCCTGCAGTTCTTCCGATGACAGGAAGAAAAGCGCGGTTTCGCTGGCGGAGAAAAAGCTGGAGCCTGCGAGTAGGCAGACCATGACTCCAAGAATTGACAGCAGCTCGGAGTTGTCTAACAGGATGGGCATCAAAGCTGTGCCGGAAGTGAATTAGAGGACTGTCTGCCCTGCTTAGTAACTAGGAATCATTGATTCCCGAATAGCCGCTCCGCAGCTTTCGTCGGTCTGGTCTGGCTGACCCCTGGCTTACGCCTTTTGAAGTTGCACACTTTTTGCCCCCTCTCCCCCGAAACATTGGCGTGGTCGACTGTCTTTTGCAGCAGAGCCCTGGATCGCCAATGTTTTGGGGGAGAGGGCTGGGGTGAGGGGGCTTTCACTCAGCGTCCTATTCCCCCTCACCCCAACCCTCTCCCCCACGAATGCGGAGTACGTCGAATCTGCGTAGGAACGCTGATTCTGCCGCATTCGCGGGGGAGAGGGGGCTAAAAGTGTGCAACTTCAAAGCTTACGCCAGGGGCTATATGCTGTCGCCGCTCTGCGGCTGGAATTTGCGAGTCAATTGATTACCACTTTCTTAACGCGGATACACGAAATGAAAGTGCGGGCTGCCCGTGATTGGTCACAACACCAGGAAGTGGTGAATCAGATCACTGGCGATCAGAGCAATCGCGATCAGCAGAACATAACGTGCTCGTACGGGAGACCGATGCCACCAACGGACGGCAAACATGAGCATGACCACACCAATGTAACCGTGGTGAATGCGAATGCCACATGTCAGCACACCGATCGTGGATGCGGTGTCCCGTGTCGACTGAAGTCCCAGACCGAAACGTGAAATACACGTGAGTACTTCGAGAATCACCGTCAGCGTGGCCGATCGAGCCAGCCACTGACGGGTTGTCAGATCGGGCCGTTGTGGTGAGGGCTGTTGTTCGGTCAAGAGTCCATCCTGACGTGTCGTTCACTCATCCCTGATCCACGGTACTGCGGCCGAGTGCGACGTCGAATTCGCTGACCGCGGGAATCAGCATGGCGAAGGTCGTAAACCCATAAGCGACCGCGACCGACAGGCAGACACCCAGTGTCCCCTGAAGTAGAAATGTCGTGATCGCGTAGAATGTGATCAACGGCAGCAATCCGCCGGCCAGTCGCAATGCGGGCGATGGGTTGTGGTGCGTCAGTAACTGCACCAGCCCCAACCCTCCAGCCAGAATGAACAGCAGGAAGGCCTGAATCTGATTCGCAAACGATCCTCGCGTTTCAACCAGCAGGATCAACAGAATGAAGATGCCGACGAATAGAAAGAAAATTGTCCCCATGCTGCTGGCAATCGCCTGACGCGAGCTTTCTCGACCGAGTCCCGAATGCAGTCCGAGCATTGCCGCGAACGCGACCAGAACAAGAAATCCGAATGCCAGGTAAACGCAGTCTTCGGCCGAGGCTTCTGCCTGAAATGCAAACCAGCCGACGATCGCCAGTGGGATCAATGCCAGTTCGGCGGTGTTGTAGAAAACGCCCCCGAGCTTACCGTAAACGAATTCCTTGGCGGTGATGTCGGTGGCGACCAGCAGGTCAAGTGTCTTGCTGTCGCGTTCATTCGTAATGCACGTGACCGCCTGAGCGTTGATGAGCATCAGCCCGAGGATACTCAGGCCGACAAATGCGAACGCCGGACGCGACAGCATTCCCAGCACAAGCTCGCCGTTGCTGCCACCAATGATTGACTGCTGAAACACGAAGGCCGCCATCACCAGATAGGCCAGCTTGATGACGATCATTCGGCGTCCGTACGCGCGGGTGCGAATCTCTCGCCAGATCACCGGGTTCGACCAGATACGGCGGTGACGAACAACCTGCCGCAACTCACCGCCTGCGGATTCGTCGGTTGTTGTTTCCGGCTGAATGAAGACGGAACGTGATGGATTCCAGACGCGCAGTCGCTGGATGCTGACGCCGCTCATGATCGCTGCCAGCAGCCCTAGCGCCACGATCGAATCCAGTGCGGAAACGGCTCCAACGCCAATGGCCGATTCGTCGGCCAGGGGCGACATGATCCCGACCAATGCACGATACGGGCTGAACACGGCCAGCCAGTCCGCGGCAGCGGAATCCGGCGGCGCGATGGCGATCAACGATTCCAGCAGGCCCAGAAAAACGACCACTCCCAGAACGCTGGTCGACAGAGTTTGAAACGTCTTTTCCCGCCATAGAGCCACCATGGCGGCCCAGCTTCCGGACAGCATCGCGGTCACGACACACAGCGCGATCAGCCACAGGACCTGATCGGTTCCAACTCCGCCGAGCATCCGCAGAAAAATGAATACGGGCACCGACGCCAGGATTAGCGTGCCGACCTGCAACAGACTGGACAGCAATTTGCCGAGTACGATCTCGTGGTTCGAAAGATCCGTCATCAGCAGCAGAATCAGTGTCTGCCGGTCTTTTTCCTGGGCAATATTTCCGGCGGTGAACAGCAGCGAGAAGAACAGCACCAGCGTGAGCTGCACGAATCCGAGAATCTGAAAGACCAGATTTCCGAAGCTCGCCATCGCCGAGATGCCACGCACGTCCTGAAATCCAAACGTGGTTTGCCCCGCCGTCCAGATCAGGACAAACAGCAACCCAATGTAGCCTGAACGGATCAGGTAGTGGCGAAACTGCCGCGGCAGTGTCAGAGCCTCACGGGCGAAAATCGGACCGGCGAACAAGCTTGCTTTCCTGTGGATACCGAAAGGATGAGGGGCGAGTCGTACGTCGACTTATTTGGTGAGGGCTGCGGTCTTGTCGACGGAGTTTGCAGGAACGGGCGACTCGGGAACATCCGGATCCGTTGTGTTCAAATCCTCGCGGGCACGAAACAGCCGCGGTGGACCGCCCGACTGTGGGGCTCGGAATTCCGAGTGTGATCCCGGGGCCAGAGTGAACTCAACATACTCGCCATCGATCCTGCGTCGGAATCCCAAAGGATGAGCGATCTCATACTCGTGCGTCTCACCGGGCGCGAGCACGTAAGGTCCACCCCAGTTGCTGTACGGTCCGCGAGTTCCGTACACGAGGTCCACTTCGCTGCTGTTTGTGATTTTGACGCCAGGCGGCGAAAACGTGACACCCAGCCAGGGCGACTTCCAACCGACGTCGCTCAGTCGCATCTGCGTCAGTCCGAGTTCGATGTCCGGGACGGCCGTCCGTGAAGCGGGTCCCTGGCCAGCCCATGCCGTCCACGCACTGCGAGCGACCACGGCAAGACGATCCGTGTTGATCTCGTTGTTCTGTGGAGTGAATTCGGAATCAAACGTCGCTTTCGCTGTGATTGCCAGGTCCCCCGTCCAGTGCAGTTGCAGGGCTCGGTTCTGCTCATCCACTTGAACCAGTTCCGTCAGGGCATCCTGTCCAACGCTGACTGTAATTCCGGCGAACGGCTGCCACTTCTCGCTGGCCGCCTGACGCACTGCCACATTGATGGCGATTCTTGGAACCGCGAATCGCATGTGGTTTGTTTCGGGTTCGTTGCCGATTTCGATCGGACCGGCCAGTTCAAGTACGGAGGCGACTTCGAGCGATTTCCCGAATCGCTTGAGCTCCGGGAAAATCTCCCGCAGCACTTCGACATCATTGAACTCCGCGAATGAGAGTTCCGGAATGTCCAGGACGTGAATCCGAGCCACGTCGGCGTCGACCATCAACTGAGTCAGGTAGCCGAGCATTTGTGGAGCAACCGCCAGTTGCAGGTCTTCACTTCGCGAAATATCGGCGGGAGTCACCTGCGCGACGGTGTGAGACGCGGGCGTTTTCGGTGCCGCCCAGGGCTCGACCGCAGCGGCGGTCAGACCCAGCACAAGCGAAATGCCACTGTCGTCCGTTTGGAGTTCCTGCGGCCACAAGCGAACGCGGGGGTGATACACCGGCAACGGCCAGAAGCTGGACACCAGCTTGTCCGCTTCGGTCAGTGTGAGATTCTTCTCCAGCTCGGCGATCATCATGGGAATGACGTTGCGTACTTCTTTCTCGATCCGCGACTTATTGCCATACAGACCTCGAGTGAGTCCGTCGGAGACGTTCTGTCGAGTCATCCCCAATCCGCGCGTCCGTACCCATGCGGGATTGGTCACGTACCAGTTGTCGTTCTCGATGCGGAACGCGGACTCCACCAGTTTCAGTTTGAATTCCCGGTTTTCGATCTGAGGCTCAACGTCAAACGTCAGCCAGGCGGGCCGGCTTGAACCGATGACAATTTCGATCGGACCGGCAGACGCCGAATGATCACGGCCGATGACCGAAGTTCCACCGATGCGCAGTTTGGCTTTCGTCAGGCCGATCTGCACATTGATGCGGTTCCCGGCACGAGCCTTGACTCGCACACGCCACACTTCCGTCGCATAGGAGACGTCGCCAAACGTAATGCCGAAGTTCCGACCCTGGACGACCGTCGAATCGCTGATGTTCTCGATCTTCCCACTGAGCAGTTCTTTCGGCAGCATGTCCGGAACGGACATCGCCAGGGCATCCAGCATGCGATTGCCCAGTCGCACAGTCGCGGCACCGCGCAGGTGCATGGCCGGCACAAACTCGGATGCGTTCGCCAGTGGAAGATCCGCATCAAGACTCAGTGTGGTCGGCACGGAACTCTGGGAATCGAGCATCCACTGGATGACGTTCTGACTCTGGTAGACAGGACCGGTAATGTCGTGCTCGCCGCCCGGAATCTCGGTGTACCGCGGACTGGCACCAGAGTCGCGGAGTGCCGCGATCATGCGTCGAGACTGCTGAGGTCGAATGGCCCCATCGTTTTCTCCGTGAAATGCCCAGATGGCGCTGTCCTTGAGACGTTCCGCCCACGCAGTTTCACCGCCACCGGCAAGAGGCAGAATCGCCGACCATCGCGATGGGTCCTGAGCCGCAATGCTCCACGTTCCGTATCCGCCCATGGACCAGCCCGTGAGCACTCGCCGTTGCGAGTCGATCGAATATTCGCGTTCAACTTCTTCCAGAATTGCCAGCGCTCGGTTGGCATCCGGCGAACCCGCGAGCCAGCCGGTCAGATACCGACCCTGCAAATCCTCACACTGCGGAAACACGGCAACGAACGGAAACGTGTCTGCCTGCTTCCGCACGACAGGCCCCAGACCAAGCGACAGTTGGTGACGCCCGTCAGTGCCCCGCTCGCTAGCTCCGTGCAGGAACAGAACGACCGGCCAGTCGGTGTCAGGCGAATAGTCTTTCGGCAGAAAAACGACATAGCCGTGTTCGCCGTCGTCGTCTCGAAAGACACGATCCTCAAACCCGGCCATCACTGGAAGTCTGAGGACTCCCAGTAAGGTGATTGTCAGCAAAAGTCCTCGAAAGCTCGGTGCCGCCATGTGTTGATTCTCCGAATCTCTGGTTGATGCGAGATTCTTTCGCGAGTGATATTTCGCAAGTTGTATCGAGCGACCGCCGGGTGACGAAACGGAGTAGGGCACCAAAACGTCAAATGTGTGGTTGATTCTGCGACCGTCGGCAATATCTCAGGCGGTCGGCAGGTTTCCCCGTCAGCGCCATATCCCCATCCGATCGAGCCCGTCAGCATTATTGTTGACTGAAAGGTGACGCATCCGGATTCATGTGCACGTCGTCCAGCTTCTCTTTAACCCTTCTCCGTGACCAGATGTTGCATCCGTAGTTCCAGCCCGGGACCGGGTTCATCGACCTGTGGCTGCAGGCAAGGCACACATTCTCGTTTGCCAGCTCGGGACGCGGCTGGCAGGACTACGAAGAAAAGAGAGCGACGAATGCCAACAGACCGGACCATTGACTACGTCGAATTTCCGGCAAGCAACTTTGATCAACAGCAGACCTTTTATGCCGCAGTCTTCGGCTGGTCGTTCAAAGACTATGGTCCTGAGTATCGTGAATTCTCGGATGGCAAACTGACGGGCGGCTTCTTCAAGTCCGATCTAAAATCACGAACCGACAGATGGAGCAGCTCTGATCGTGCTGTGCGCGGACGAGCTGGAGGCAACCGGGGATCGAGTCACCGAACACGGTGGGAACATCTGTCGCGAGATCGTCTCATTTCCGGGCGGGCGGCGTTTTCAGTTTCTTGATCCGCACGGCAACGAACCTGGCGTCTGGTCTGACAAGTGGATCCAGGGCGTGATTGTCCGGCATCTTCACTGCTGAGGGACGCAGGCTAATTCTTCTGCGTGTCCAGGAGTTCGATGACCAGCTCAGGCATGTTTCCCGATTCGGGCACGACGACGAGTTTCTTTCCGACATATCGAGGCGTCGGGATTCCTGAGAATCTCTGCTGCGCCGGCGTCAACGGCAGATACAGCTCGCCGACGAATTCATAGGTGCCCGGCTCCAGACGCTCAGTCAGAAACTCGCCGTTCGCGTCGGACGCCTGGGCGTCGCCCCCCCCCCCCCCCCCCCCCCCC
>Ga0209402_10000977_pt1 | contig 32555 bp, 50 predicted proteins | sample ArcticOcean_MG_C_3_FD_187437 | JGI IMG/M metagenome (GOLD analysis project Ga0209402, IMG submission 187437) | Marine microbial communities from western Arctic Ocean - ArcticOcean_MG_CB8_126 (SPAdes) (version 2) | ecosystem: Environmental > Aquatic > Marine > Oceanic | place: Arctic Ocean... | reverse complement strand
GCAAAACGGGCGGCCGCAACCCGCCCCTTTTTATCTCTTACATTTTATTTCTAATGCAGTAAGCAACCTTGTTGAATACTCACGCCTATCGGTTTCATTATCTATCGTTGGAATATCACCCTCAATACGCGCAGCCATGACCAGCTTCTTCATCGCCTTTATGATCTGGGCCACTCCGGACATTGAGAGGGCTTGATCTATAAGGACGTCAATCTTAACTTGAATCTTGTCTGCTTCATCTCTTGTTTGAGCCCCTGCAATTTTTTTACATTGCATAACGAGCCCGCTAATTACTCTTTCTTGATGCGACCAACTCGTGCTAACCATATCTAATCTCTCATAGATAGGTGTTGTTATTTCTAATTCCACATTTTTCTCCTAAGTAAGGCCCCTCTCGGGGCCAATTATATTATCTAACTTTTTTCTTTGCATCTTCACGTACTATATATACAAAGTCAGGCGCCTCTATTGCAAGCTTTGCGCTACCGAGTTGGCAACAGTATACTTTTATAGCTATTTTGACCATTTTTCCTTCAATGGTGGTATTAAAATATAAAAACTTACCTTCATGTATAGTTACTGCTAACATAATCTCTCTCCAGTTATTATTTAAATTAAAAAGGAATCCCTGTATCTTCAACAATTCCTGACTCAACAACAGGTTCTTCTTTAGTTACCCACTCCGCAACTTCTGGATAACCTCTGTCGTTAATTCCTAGCTTGCACTTACCTTGATAACCTTTCAGCTCGGCCTCTTTATAATGCCATCCATCCTCTGCGTGGGTTATCTTGCTAATGCCTAGCGTGTCAGTAAACTTGTCAATGAAAAACTGCCCCTTCTCAGTACCCCAGATAACATGGCGCAACCATTTGTCTAGCTCCACGCCTGCTGAGTCCTTGCATTTCATCACAACCTCGAGCGCTGGAGTTTCTTTTTCTCCCAGCGTCTTTTCGTTTAAAATGCAGATTTTGAAGTCCACAACCTCACCTTTCTCGGCTGCGTCTTTAACTGTTTTTAATTCTTGTTCCATTTTAGTTTTCTCCTATTTTTAATACTTGAATTGATTATTTCCATGCGTCTAGCATGAGTTGTATCATCGTGGGTGAACTTTTTTAGAAAGGAATGAATGTCTAGCCCTTCTCTTGGCGTTATTATTCCTTCCATCACACCTTTAACAATGCAATCATTCTCTATCCATTTAATTCTGAATTCCTCATCCTCTTGTTTTCTGCATTCCTCATTTATCCTTTTCCACTCCTCCTGTCGTAGCTTCCTTTTCTTCCCAAACATCTTATTCGTCTCCTGTGTTAATATTTTCTATGGCTGAACTTACCTTGCATTCAGGAAAATTGCTCGGGAGATCTATGCACATCCTAATTGTCTGTGGTCTAAAATCTCCTGGCTTTCCCTCCATTCCGTGAATTGGGGTACCTGGCCCTGTGTATGCCTCGATTGGCAACAACGTTACGGTAATTCTAATTTCTTTATCACTCACCGTACCCATTTTAGTCTTCTCCTTTTAGTTGATTCCATTTAATTTCGTACAAGCTCCTTAAACTTGCCTTGTCTTCTCCTTCGTTCAAAGACTTTAGTTTTCTTCCAATCTCTGTTAAATCATATGTGTACTTGGCTTCCTGTATCTCCTTTTCATATTTTACGAAATCTACATCATTCACGCGCCTTATCTCCTGTCTTGCTTTTTCAGGTTGCTGAGCGTCTGGATCTAAAGAGCCATCGTCAATGGCAAATAGATTAGATAACGCTCTTCTGTGTGCATACGTTGAAGCTGCACCCGTTTGCTGTGATAGATCCATCGCAGCCTTGGTCCCTATCTCTGACAAGCCACAAAAAATCTCACTCTTAATACCTTCACCGTCGATTAACGCGGTCTCTACCTTAACAAAAAGCCTTGACCTGTCACCGTCTGGCAGAGAGATGATTGAATCGCTTCTCCACAATGAAACATCAAGATTATGCATATTTTTCTTAGCCAAAGCCATAATTCCCTCTATGTTACGGTATGAGCATCTGTTTCCTTTTGCGTTCTTCTCCATTGACATGCTGAGCTGAAACTCTCTAAGCTGCTGGTGTATGTTCATTTTTTTATTTTCTGTTGTCATTTTGTTTTCTCCTGTTAAGAATAAGTCCCAAATGCATCCACATGGGAAAAAAATCTATGTGTTTCCACCCCTTCTAACCCGTAGTCTATCCCCCACTTTTCGAGTGCGTGGTCACTGCTAATCCAAAACCAACCATCTTTCCGACGGCAATCACCAGATATAAATCCGTCCAAAGTATAGCGATAAAATGATCTTAATAGGATTTCAAACTTCTTTTTATCTATACCCCTATGCTTCCAATAGCTTCCTCTGCGTCTCCAAATTGGATTAAGACATTCTTTAACAAAACCCTCTATGGACTCCTCAGTAAAGGCGCTTACCCAATCTGGATCCTCTTTTATTTCCTCTTCAGTCATTTTTTCTTCATAATTTGTATCATACTTATAATTTTCTTTTAATAATTTCATTTTTTTATCTCCTTTTAATCCATCCAACCTTCATAATACTCTACTTCAATTCGGCAGGCCTTCAAATACTCCATAGCAGGCCCGACGCACTCATAGGCTGATACATTGCCTTGGCACGGGGGGCTGTGGATGACCGTTTTATCAACCCATGTCCGCTTTCTCGGCCCTCGGTATCTAATTGTTATGCCTGTACCAACGCAGCAGGTTCCCTTTTCTTTTCGTCCAAGCCTTACCCATTCTCGATACCACGCTTCATTTGCGTAATTAAAGAAGGGCGCAAACTCTTCAAGATCTTTCTTTTCGTAAACGGTTACTAGATCGTTCTCGTCGCTGTTGTAATACCTTTTCATTTTTTTCATTTTAAACCCCCTTGTTGCTCAGCCGTACGCCCTAAGCGTATGTCTGCCGTTTTTGTCAGCATTAAACGTTGCTAACTTCCGTACACTACCCATCTGATCTGTTATCTTTAGACCTGATGTCCCTTTAATCTTTCGAGCTAGAAAGTCCTCACCTTCTTTTTGCTTAGACTTTAGCTTTTTTATATCATCCTTGAGCTCTCTAATCTCGGACGCGATAGCTACTGACTCAACATCTGCCTCTGACATTTTATCAGTCTTTCGCTTAGGATCGAGATTATTTAATTTTGCTATTTCCTCCGTCGTCATTCCTTCTGGCGGTACACCTCTTTGCACGAGATCCCAAAATATAATCTCTTTGCAACGCATCCTAGCTATAAATCCGTGATCTCTCTTAAATTTATAAATGAATACGTTTCTTGCTAAGTCAGCTAACACATGAGCCTCGTTTAACCCTGTGCACATCAAGTAATGCATGATTTGGTAATAGTATGCTATGGGTATTGATTCTTTCTCATCAAATCCGTCCCCTACCGGCTCGATCCAGTCATCAAAGTTAGGCCTTGATAGTATTTTAATCTCTACTATGTGAGATCCGATAACTATTCCGTCCACGTGTGCTATCAAGAACTCATATTCAGGATGCTTGATCAGCCCTGGATTCTCTGACAACTTAAAGCCTGTTAGGTCTTCATAAAGATCTAACGCGCCCTGCTCGTAATACCGTCCACGCTTCATGGATATATTGTCTGGTATTGGTTCTGCTTTCCCTGTCTTTTCTTTAAATAAGTCAACAGGGTCTCTCCACTTGTTGGAGCGACACACCACACTTGCATCGCTACCACCTATACCGCGTTTTCTTTCCTCTAAAAACTCCTCATAAGAATCTCTTAAGGTTTCCTTAATAATTGAACTCATAATTAGATGCCCCTTTTGTTCTTTTCAAAACCTGAGACAAAAACATTTGACTGGCTTACTCTTTGATAAGGCTTGATAAAGTCGCACATAAAGTTTTTAGATGTATGGTTAGGCTTGCTATACATAATGAAATTAGATATAGTTTCACTGTTGGCTGGTTTTATTATTTTATTCATTAAAATACTCCTTTGATTAGTTAACACAACTACTACTACAAATGCACGGGGAAGTCAGGGCTTGAGCACCCGTTTAAACCTTCCCCTTTTTTTATTTCGAGAAAACCCACTGGTTTAATTCCTCTGTCAGTTCTTTTTCCAACTTACCCCTCTTTAGTTCGTCCTTTAGCATACTAATCTCATCATTTATAAAACGCGCATAGTCTTCCTGATCAAACATATTAAATTTAGTCATACTCCCCCCTCCTCTATCCTTTGTTCGTTTCAATCAAAATATCAATGTAGTAGTCAAAACTAAAATCAATTTCTCTTAGCATTATTATCTTTTCAAAAGACAACTTACCATCGATAAGATCCATTGTGTTTTGCATGGAGAAATCAAATAGATCTGATTCCATTTTTTTATCTTTCATTCTACCCTCTCCTTTGTTAATTGTTTAAATCAAAAAGTTCATTGTGCGATTTGACCATACAAGCTGATTTTTCAAACTCTTCTCCAAGTCGCTCATTGGATGCTTCATAAACCCAGTCACGCAATCTCTCGATGAGTGCTAAGAAAGATTCTTTAACTTTAACATCACAATTTGAATTTATGTCATAATTGGAGCTCATTGAATAATAAGATGAAGCCATGATTTGCAAAGTCAATTCTCGTATATCTTCTAGACTACGCGCACTTCTCTTCGACCATGGGAGTGAGGAGAACTCACAAAATACCTCTCCCGTAAGCTCTCTATCATCTGCTAAATAATCATATATTAGTGATGCGTTTAGTTTTTTTGTTTTAGGAAGTTCATTGTTATGGTCAAGATGATCTGATACCACCTCATATGGTGTTTTCATTATAATACTCCTTTAAGTTTGTTTTTAAAAATAGCGCCTACTACAACGCTATAATTAAACTTTACTCCAATCTTCTGGAGGTGTCAATACCTTTTAATAAAAAGGTTCAAATGTTTTACCTACACCCTATGCCAAAGAAGACAACCGACAAAACGCTTGATAGGCTCATCGATAAATGACTCACTGCGTGGGTTCCAAAATACAAAGCCAGCCCACTCATTCCTATGGCAGCAAGGATGATGAATGGGTTAGACTCTGTACGCTTGGGCTCACTCTGTGGCTTTAAAGGTACCATGCATACATTATTATATGATACTGGCTGGTTGTAAGTGGTTTCTACGATCGGATTGTAGCCTGGATCGTAATCGCAATTTGTCTCTCCCGCGGCTAAAAAAGTCTCTCGCAACATAAATGACTCCTATTTTTTTGATTTAAGTTTTTTTCTAATTAATCTGGCCACGTCAGCTGGATATACATTAGGGTGTAATCTTTCAGCCATAAACCAGGTAGGAAAAAGCTCAGTTAGTCTCAAACAATGATGCGGTTGGAGCAATCCCTTAGACTTTGGCCCATAATAATAATGTAAATGATGCTTAGTAATTCCTAATTGTTCGCATAATGCCTCTTTGCTATTGCCATATATCTTGATTGCCTTCTCAAGACTGCTTTTTTGATAATCTCTCTGGTTGTCCATATGTATATCCCCTCGACGTTAAACATAATTGTTCAAACATTTTACCTCTATTGACCTTGAATGTAAACCCTGATAGTCTAGTTTTAGCTCACATTTGTATAAGTAGAATTATGGTTACCAGAATATCTAAAAAAGATACTACTTTTCGCGGTCTGCACCTTCAGGATGCGGGCCTATTTGGCGTAACCGAAGCCTTTATTATTCAGCAAATTATTCACTGGTGTAAGCTCACCAAACGTAAGCCAGAAGAAGGGATATATAAGACCTCTGATGAGTGGGAGCATGAACTAGTATTTCTGGCCAAAAGAACATCTATCCGGTTGGCGATAAAAAATCTTAAAGAGCAAGGTATTATTTGCTTAAAACAAGGCCCCGGTCGCCATAATCATCAGCTCTGGTATTCGCTAAATATGGATCTTTTAGAGAAATTGAGATCTAATTTTAAGATGCCAGTTCTTAAAAAGAAGGAAGAAATAGAAATGAAACCTTGTACTTTTAATGCATCAATCAAAGGGACAAATTTACTAAGAATGAGCAATGATGTGATTCAGAATCTGAACTACATAGAGGGCGATGAAACACTAGAGGATTTGCATCTTGTAGTTCAGAATACGGCTTTTGTCGGTCAGAATCCGAACTACATAGCCGATTTATACCTTTATATAATAACAAAGACATTACAAATATCTTATTTACAAAATAAAAATTCTTGTGAGTTAGATTTCGACCAAATGTTTGCGTTTTACAACAAAGTAACTCAAGGATTTAGAAGAACAGGAAAGAAGGCAGCTCGTGACCAATGGTCTAGCTGGCCCCAATGGCAAAGAGACGTGTTCTTTGGTCGAATGGCAGATAATCTGCTAGAGCAATATTTAATAAATGATTATTTATACTGGGGAGAAAGGGACATAAATAATATGTTTATCGGCGGTCTCGGTAAAACTTCAAGAACTCCAAACAGTTTTGTAAACAAATGGCTCGAACGGGAGCCGCCAAACGATGAGGAATACTATGATGGACTTAGAAAAGCCAAAATCAAAAATATTGGAAAGAATAAACAGTCAAAACAATCTTCCACTAATCAAGCCCAACGAACCAAGCAACGTTACCTCGCTCTCGTGCAAGCCAACGGTGGACGGGATCCAATCGTTGACGGCCTTACCACAAAACAGGGGTGAAAGATCACTCTTTGCCCCTATCGAGCAGATCAAAGATCCTGATGATGTTTCTGATGATGTCACAGAAATTATGCATGAGTTATCCATGCGTTATTTGCATAAGTACACCGCTAGAGTCAAAGAAGAGATGGATTTTGCAACTGAGCGCGCAGCTTGGAGTAGACTGTGCATGTCTATGGCGACAAAAGAGCTTAGATGCGCTTTTAACTCCTGGTTTTCTTCGTCTAACTCTGAAAAAAACGCATGGCCTCCTGTCCCATCTGATATTATGGCTTTGGCAAAGGCTTCATCTGCTTATCAGACTAGAAAGACCAACAAGTCCTCTAGTCAGCCTGTTCTTCTGACGCCAGATAAAATTGATGATATGATTAAAAAATTTCCTGAACAATACAAACATGGCAATCGCCGAGGCACAATTGAAAAGATTTAGTATATATCTGTTATAATTCACTCTTTATGCGATCAAAAACTTTACATTTCTTAAAATAATGTTAAAATCATCTATGCGTGGAACTTTATTGTACAATGCACCATCTGAGAAAGACATTCATTTGTCTATCTGTCAGATGCTGAGAGTTCATCCAAAGTTTAAGAATCTTCTTTGGTGGCATTGTCCAAATGGAGCTAGTTTTGGAAAAGATCGTAAGAGGGCAGCTATTCAGGGGAATCTGCTAAAACGACAAGGAATGCTACCAGGTGTACCAGACCTCTTCTTCCCAAGCTTAAATTTGTTTGTGGAGATTAAGACAGCTACCGGTAAGTGCTCACCTTCTCAAGTCGAGGTGATGAAAAGATTGGAAGATTGTGGATATACGTGTTTAGTGGTTAGAGGAGTTGCGCCTCTGTTAGATATTTTAATTAATATATTATCTAAGGATGAGCAACTTGAAGCCAGAACTATTCCAAGAATTTGCTGATAAATTAACTGATCCTGATCAGAAGCGTCAATATTTGGCGGCCTCACGTTCTTTTACGGGTAGACCGACGAAGTATACTCCAGACTTAATCCCTCTCATGCTCTATTATTTCTCAATCGGGAGCACGGTGTGCACCGTTTGTTGTGAATTGGGGATAGGAAAATCAACTTATTACGATTGGTTGAACAACAAAGACACATCTTTTGATGATTTCCGGAGTGCTCATAAAAAGGGCAGAGCACTTAGTCGAAATTATCTAGAATCTATAGCTTTGAAATCAATCAACACTGGTAAAGCTGACCAAGCCAGATTTTTATTCTTGGAAAGCCGCCTAAGGCGTGAATTTTCTGCCCCAGAGCATTGCGCAAAGGTTGACTTTGCCGCATGCGAATCAAGCGAAGATCGAGTTAGGGAATTGTTTGGTGCAATCTCACGCGGTGAGCTAAGCGCTGCTGACGCCTCCACGCTTATGTCTACTCTAAAAACCTCAGAAGATTTACTTACACTGCCTGGCCTGCTCGCAGATCTAGATACGCTCAAATCAAAATTAAAACTAGGAGAATAAAAATTGGATAAGAAATCAATAATGGCTGCACGTAAGAAACCTGGCGGCTCTAATGTCGGTGAATACCACTCTGGCAACATCTTTGTAGGCCCTGCTGGCGGTGCGCCTAAAGGTAGCTACCCAATTACAAAGGGCGGATCAAAGAAAATAGATCCTAAGCGCGTCCGTGCAGCTCTGGCTCTTGCGCATAACGCACCTAATCCGCAAGGAATAAGATCTCGTATTAAATCTATTCTGGATAAAAAGAACGTCATGCAGGGCCTGGCTAATCGAATCATGAAAGGCGATAACAGGAGGAAGGCAAAATGATGTCTCTACGTAATAAAGTGATGATGAAGATGAAAAAAATGGATGAGGGGATGGGCAATGGTACTGATAAGCTCGATGGTGACGTGGTTCCAGGATTTCCTGACGTGGTTCCTTCAGAAGCCGAAGCGCCTTACTCCGCTCCAAGAACTGGTAAGAAAGTTACCTTCAACCGCGGAGGGTACTAACATGGCAACTACGAAAGCAGCCCCGATCAAGGACTATCTTGGGAACGTAATAGACAACAGCTATTTTCTAGATGCAAAAGATATTTACTGCGTAACTTGCAGCAATGGGGATACTTTTCAGATTCTGAATATCAAAAGACGCGCCGTTGCCATTACAACCACATGTGGTGACTTGATAATGTCTTATAGCGCTCAACCACTAGCGGCATCTCCAGCAGCTCCAGCGTTACCTGCTGGCCTACCTCTAAGCGATGAGGGAAGGATTTTAATTCCAGACAGAGAAGATCCACATTGGTTCTATATTCCTAAAGGCGTAGAAACATTATTTTTTTATGCAGGAAGACAGGGAACTTTTAACGCCATCTTTATGGACGTACCAGACCAGTTTGAAGACTCACCAGTATGAGCATCACCTCTTTGCGCCGAGCTGTTTTTCAACTGACAGCAAAAGCAGACGGTTGTAAGCAAAGAGCAGAATTAATTGTCTGCGCAGATGCGCGAGAACTAGAGGGAAGGTTAGAGGAATGTGGGGAGCAATTAAAGATTTTTGTAATTCAGTTAGATCGCTTTGCTCCTTCAAAGACTTTACGGCAGAAACCAAACAGAACAAAAGAACAGCATATGTCTGCTTTGTCCCTCGGGTAGCCGTGGGTAAGTTGTTCTGGATACACGCTTGCCTTAATGAAAGATTTAGCCACTGCTTTGTGTTTTGGGATACGCCCAAAGGAGTCATCTTTGCAGACAGTAGGGCTAACGTAGCTGACATAAGCTACATGAAAAAAGACCACACAGCCGAGAGTCTGTTAAAGATTCTTAGGCGGGGCAAATTGAAAACGGTGAAATGTGAGATTACCCCAAAAGGAAAATCACTTCACTATTTCCCTTTGCAGCTCAACCCACAAAACTGTGTGAGTCTAACTAAAGCGGTGCTTGGAATCGCTCCGAGAAGAGTGTTTACACCCTTCCAGTTATATCGACACCTGTGCAGTAGAGAAGATAGTGTATTAATTTAAAGGAGAATAAAAATGGGATCAAGTGACCCGGGGCCAGACTTTTATACGCAGCAAGAAGAAACTAAAGAATTGGAGATAGACAAAGAAGCAAAGCGCAAGAATAGGCAACTGCAACAAAACCAACTTGACCAGCTCAATCGCCAGCGCGGCGGAGGTGGTGGAGTAAGCCCAGCATCAGGCGGAAGTAATCAAACGCTTGGAGGCTAAGCCATGAAGACCAAAGCGGCGATGATCAACGAGCGTTACACAAACGCTATGAGCCACAAATACATGTGGGGCACAATACTCCAGCGTGCCTATGATTTTACGATGCCCAACCGGAATCAGTTCAATCACATCAAGTACACTCCGGGACAAAGCCGCACTGAATGGCAATACGATTCAACAGCCACTATAGGTCTGCGAAAGTTTGCATCCAACTTACAGCAGTTGATGATGCCAGCTGGACAGCACTGGCTTAAGCTCTCACCAGGGAAGGCCATAACATCTGGCAAAGCTAACGAGTCACCGCACCAGGCAGAACAAGACTGCCAAAAATGGGAAGACTTATACTTTGACATGCTAGACCGCTCTAATTTCCAGCAAGCTTTATATCAAAGTCTTATGGAAATGGGAATCAGTACAGGCGTGATGCTAATCACTGAGGGCACAATTGACAATCCATTCGTCTTTACAAGCGTACCACTAGACCAAGTGTGTTTAGAAGCTGGGGCGCATCAAAGCGTACAGAACGTTTACAGATATTTTAAGGTGCCATTAGAAGCGATTCAAGGCACATGGCCACGAGCTGAGCTTACACCAGAGCTTGAGAGGGCCATGCCAGAAGATCCACAGCGTAAAGTAGAAATCATAGAGGGCACAATCTACGAGCCAGACGCTGAAGGCGAAGACAAGTGGTGCTACTTTGTGATGCAGAAAGGATCAGACAAATTCCTGCTCCAAGAGTACATGTCATGGTCGCCATGGCTTGTGTTCCGCTGGAACTTAGACGCTGACGAAGTCTACGGCCGCGGCCCTGTCATTGACGTACTGCCATTTATCCAAGCCTTAAACAAGCTAGCTGAAAACGATTTACGTGCGGCGAGCTACAACGCTAACCCAATCTTCTTGGTAGCCAGTGGATCAGAAATAAATCCATATACGGCGCGCATAGACCCTGGCTGTATCATCCCCGTCATGCCCAATGGGATTTCCAACCCACCTGTACAGCAGCTTGTGATTCAGGGACAACCAAACTATGCCCAGCTGACAAGACAAGAATTAGTAGAAGGCGTCAACGGCGCATTGAATGTTAACCCAATCGTCCCGGCTGACCAGGGAAACAAGACAGCCACAGAGATTAGCGCTCGGCAGGAAGAATGGATGCGAAGCAACCAGGCTCAAGCAGGACGTTATGAGCAAGAAATCTCAGCACCGATGTTTAACATCACTTGGCATATCCTGGGCGCTCTTGGTCTTGTACCTAAGATCAAACCAGACGGTAAAATAATGGACGTGGATTACAACGCTCCAATCAAAGACCTACAGGGCCGAATTGAAGTTCAAAAAGCAATCGAGGCCAGCCAGATGATCAACCAGATTCTTGGCCCACAGTACGGAGAGTACGGCGTATTACTCAGTATGGACGTCACAGAAGTTGGATCAGTCGTCTGCGATAAGCTAGGCGTTAACGTGGACTTTGTCCGTGACGCACTTTCGAAGCAGAAGTTTCTACAAGGCGCAGCGCAAGCACAAGCTGCACAGCAGCAGCAGGGCGCGCCAGCTCAGCCGCCGATGCCACAGGGTCAAGCGGCACCGCAAACATTAAACGCACCACAACAATAACCGGGGGGAAATAAGATGGAAGAAATAAAAAGTCCAATTGATAATGAAATTGACAATGCAATCAAGATGAAGAAAGAGACCGACAGCGTCAAATCACGCATCGGATTCTGTGCTTACAAGGCACTTGAAGAAAACAAGCTAGGCAAGGAGCTCATGGATAACCTTAAGCTACGTTTGTTTGTCAAAGTCGGAATCCAAGAGGCCAACACGCTATCATACATCGAAGGTCAGAACGATATGATAAGAATGCTTTTAAGTATGATACACGAACATAAAAACCAATAGGGGGTATTTAATGTCAGAAGTAATGATGCAGTCCACGCCAGTAGCCGCAGAGCCAGCTCAAGAACAGGCACCCACCGAATCAGCGCCAGTTGAGAGCACAGAGCCACAGAAAACATTTACCATGCCAGAACAAGGAGATGCACAGAATGGTTCCTCACAGCCATCAGATGCACCAGAAACCGATGGTAAATGGTACTGGGCGGATGGCGTGGCCGGTGAGGGAAACAAACCGGATTGGTACAACGAGGGCACGTTCAAGTCAATTGCTGAGCAAGCCGAGGGATACACCAAGCTTCAGTCTCATCACAACAAGGCATTAGGCGGATTTACAGGCGCACCAGAGGGCGATTACGAGTATGCCTTACCTGATTCAATGACAGACGAAAGCTACTCTCTAAACTCCGACGATCCGGCTCTAAAGGATTTCTCAGAGTATGCACGCAAGGCAAACATAAATCAGGACGCCTTCACTCAGATACTGGACATGTATCACACAAATATTCACGCGATGAACGAGACTTACTCAGAAGAAATCGTTAATGGGGTTAATGAAGCACATGACACAGAGATGGCGGCCTTCGGTGAACACAACCAGCAGGCATTCTATGAGTCAGTCTCAAGAGCATCCAGCTTGCCTGGAATGACAGAAGATGGCATGAATGACATATTGGATGGGATCACCACAGCTCAGGGCCTAAAAGATTTTATGACCCTAGTCAGCTCGACCAAGGCCTCATCTGTACCCAAGTCACCCGGCGATCCTACTTACGAAACTAAGTCAGGTTTGCGTGAGCAATTGGCAAAAATGCAGAAGATGGGCGGACCAGGACGCGACCAGGCTGAAAAAGCATTGATTGCTAAATATACAGAAATGTATCCGGGTGACTTCAAGTTGAACCGATAACCGCCCTCCCCTCTCCGAAAAAGTGGTATTAAATTTGCTCGGGGGGCTGTTTAGTGGTATTTTTCGATAGGGTAGGGGAGTGGTTGGCTGTTTCACTATCAATTCCGTTTGAAGAGCCGGCCAGCCAAGACTCCCAGAATGAGTATAAAACATATACAGCGAACCCAGTCAAGAAGGTACTAAGTATGATACCTTCTGTGATGCAAATGACTGATCCGATTTTAAGTAGTGTGGTTATCATTTTTATCCTCCTTGCCATCCGGGATGTTAATCTTAACTGGTTTTCCACGACCGCCAGGTATAATTTCACCTGGCTCGATTCTTAAACGATTGGGTCGAATCTCCCCATCACTAGGAATAATCCAAATATCTTTACTCATCCCTATCCCTCCTTGCTCTTTCTCTTATTTTCCTGAGATAGGTTCCACATTACACGATCTAGCTCCAGCTTAGTGTCCAGGTACAACTTAGAAAGTTGTTCTTTTTCACGAATTACTTTATATAAGTCTTTTTTACATTTAGCGAATCCTAATGCAAATATAATTGGATCATGCCAGCTCATCTATATTTCTCCTTTAATTATGTTTAAATGTTTAATTGTTTAATTCAGCATTTAAACAATTGTTCATGTACTCGTTCAACACCTTAACAATCAGTGCAGACATGGTCATCTCTTGGTCAGCAGCAAACGTCTTAAGGATCTTTTTAAAGTCAGTGGTTACACTGAGATTAACAACCACCTTCAGTTCTGTGTCCTCCATGGCTGATTTCTTTTCCTTTTTTATCTTCTCGGGTCTTTGCATCATATTAGTCACAGCATGTTCCTCCAATTCCTATAGGGTCCGGTATAGCAACTTCAACTCTTGAAAGGATATTAGTTGCCAAATAATTTATTTCATTCTCCGCAATCTGTCTGGCCAAAAGCTCATTGGATGTGTAATCTTTTGTCACATCAAAAACCGATAGCCCTTGCATGGCACTGCTCTTATATATAACTCTATCCTTAATTGAACCAGGTATTAAATCGAGATCAGTCCCATCAAATTCTCCGACAGTCCCCTTGCCAAGCTTTGATCCTAGATGCGTCATAGAAAGGGCATAGCATGATTTAGGTGACCCGTCAGTAAACTCTTGACGTTCCTTAATCCAGGTGGTTATCGGCGCCATGCTCCAAATATCCATTGGCGACGCTTTGATAGGGATAACCACCAAATCACTCAGTTTGATACTGGCTCTGCAAAGATCATCTGCAATACCACCACCATCAAGAACATACAGCTTTTTCTTGGATGGTTTAAAGCTCCTGAGGGCATTAACCCTCTGAAGCGATAGAATCTGTAGGCATTCTTTTCCTGAGTCTAGGCGAGTGTTATGCCAGTAAGAAAGGGACTCTTGCCTGTCAGTCTCAATCAAAACGACCTCGTCAAACGGTGATCTTTCAAGTACCCGCGCAACGTAGGATGCAAAATTAAGGGCAAGCGTTGTTTTCCCACAGCCACCCTTCTGGTTTAAAAAGCTTATTATCAAAATTTTCCTCCTTTAGTAAGCACCTTGTCCATGATGACGAACTTTTACTGAATTTGTTCCAAAGTAAATCAGAACACGTGGTTTGTCAGCCCCCACCTTGACTGCATGTATATCATTATTCTTTTTAAAGGACTCTGAATTAATGTCCTCAAAAGATTCAAGTTTTACCTCTTTATTTGGAAACCACCTCGTCAAGACATACAGAATTGCCTCTTTAATCGAAATGAATTCGTACCATTGAAGTAAGATTAGATCCATATTAAATATAAACTCTGATTTCATCTCAATATAATGCTTCCAGATAGCCATTGAAGCCTCAATGCTAAATTCGTTTTCTATAAGTAGATGGAGGAATTCGGTCTTTTCCATTTTAACGGGAACCATTTTGATAATACTCATTTCCCCACCGTTGGTTTAGGAAGCTTATTATAATTTTGAACCCCTTGTCCTTTAGGTCCATTAACAAGCAAATCCTTGCTTTTATCCCTTAACTCAGACTCAAGCTCTTTAGATATACTTATTGGTTTTAATTTTCCTTTCAAAGTCGGAAACATTGCCTCGAATTTGTTCAAATCTGGCCATTCAATTTTGTCTGACATTTTTACTCCCCCAAATGTTAAAACTAATCCTACCAACAATTAAACAATTAAACAAATAGTTAATTAAACAATTGTACAACTCAACAATTAGTGGTGAAAATTGATTGCTTTATGACCTCTTTTAATATAACCTTAAGATTGATGGACGCCTTGTGCACAACCTCAACTCATTGAGGTCAGCGTTTAATCGGAGACAAGCTCTCGCACCTCCAAAGATTAAAGATGACTAATTAATTTTTTTTAACTTTTTAATTTTTGGAGAATATCAATGCCAGCAAGTTTAAGTAATGTTGCAATTGAAATGTTCCGTGATACATTTTCTAATGTTTATCAAGGAGCTGCGTACCTAGGGGACACTTCTTTGTCTGTTTATAATTGTGTGGGTGCGAGTTTTCAGTGGCCTATACAGGGTGAAGCAGCCATGCAAGCACGTGGTGCGTTTCAAAGTCAAGTTCCAGTATCAGATCCGGGATACGAACAGGTCCTAACGACCTATGATAACTGGGTGCTCAATATTCCCGTTGACGTATATCAACAGGCTGAGCTTCAGGTAAACGTATTAGGTCAGCTTGGAAAGGTACATGCGAAAAGCGCTGGAAGGAGAGAAGATCAAACATTGATCAATGCATTAGCCGCTGCAACTTTGCCAGCTGCTAATATCATTGCTGATGGTGGTGTCAACATGACTGTAGCTAAGCTACGCCAAGCTGCTACTCAGATGGATGAGCAAAATGTGGACCCTGATGATAGAGTATTAATCATAAATCCCAGCCAGCTTTCTGCCTTATTGGGCGAAGACGAGCCAACTAACGTTTTATATAACATGAATCGTACATTGGTTAACGGCAAGATTGATACATTCCTCGGTTTTAAAATCGTCACTATCGGCGAAAGACAGGAAGGCGGTATTCCTAAAGTCGGTAATATACGTTCTTGTTTCGCATGGCAGATGGATGCATTAGGTCGTGCTTATTCAATGACACCTACTGTTGAGACCGATTGGAATCCAAATATCCAATCTTGGTTGACAATTTCTCGCATGCGTTTAGGGGCAAGTGTATTGCTACCTAAAGGTGTGATCGAAATTCAATGCGATGAATCTTAATCCATAACTATAATAGGAGATATATACAATGGCTTTTAATACTTTAAACTGGGTTCGCTCAGCTGCATATGGTTATGAAGGTGAGCAAGTACCTGTTGATTTTAAATATGGCAGTACTGCAGACACTAAAGCTGCTACCTTAGCCGCAGACTTCTTTTTGGCAGTCTACGAGCAATTAACTATAGGTTCGATGATTCAGTTTACTGCATCAGACGCAACCTTAACTTTAGCAATGGTAACAGCTGCAACTAGCTCTACAGTTACATTGGCTGAAATCACTGAAACATTACCACCAGGTTCTGTTGACACAGCTGATATCGCTGATGGTGCTGTGACTGCGCCTAAACTGGGTACTGATATCGTAGCATATATAGCTATTGCAAGAGAGAATTTAGCATGTACCGCAACAACCTCTCAAGCTTTCACTATTACAGGTGTTTTAGCTACCGACAACGCAGATGCAATTATGACTGCCGGCTTTTCACAGCCCATAGTTGGAGCTGTTTGTACTGCAGGGACTGTAACATTGCATTACGCTGCAGCAGCACTTCCTACTGATGAAGTTTCAATTGTTGTTTTGAGAGATCATCCTTAGGGATAGTTTTTTGCTTGCGTAATTCAACCTGTCGGCTCATCCCCCCAGAGTCGTCAGGTTGTCTGTAAATAAAAGGAAAATGTTATGGCCACAAAGCTACAGATTATAAACAACGCTTTAACTTTCCTCGGTAACAATCCTGTGGCAACGCTCAATCTTCAGAACACTGTTTTGCAGGCAATGTCAAGCATTTATGATTTAATTCTACCAGACATAATGGCTGGACATCCCTGGCATTTTGCCTTGAGATGGGAGCAGCTTGTCGAAGATCCTACCGAACCACTAAATCCCAGGTGGAACTACAGCTACCATTTACCAGCAGATTATATTCAAGCATGGAATACTTATCCTTACGGGAATTACAATATCGTATATGGTAAGTATATATGGGCTAATGTAAGTCCTCCTTGGAAGTGGGGCTACATTGGAACTGTCTCAGAAGCTGAGTTCCCAGGTTATTTTAATTTACTCCTGAGCTATGCGTTAGCGTCTGAATGCGCCTTATTGGTGACCGAGAATCCCAACATTGCAACCTACTGGCAGCAGAAGGCGAGCCAGCAAAGAGTGATTGCACAAAACAGAGATTATACAGCTCAGCCAAATCCAACGCTCATTAGCAACCCTGTATGGAACAGTCACTGGATACCAGGGGGAGAATAATGGGATATTTAGTATCAAATCATGATTTTACGCACGGAGAGTTATCTAAGTCTTTATTTGCTAGGTCAGATTTAAATCTGTATAACAAGTCAGCAGCTAAGATTAATAACTTTGTTGTTCTTCCTGGAGGTGGTGCAAGAAGCAGATTCGGGTCAAAGGTGGATGAAGTGATCACAGCTGCAATTCCTGCCGCAGCAACAGGCTTTCAAACCTTTAGCTGGATAGCAGGTGAATTCAACTATCTTATTATTGTGTCTAATGTTTCTGGAGCTGGTGGCATTGTAGTTGCCAATGTGACTGCGCCGACAGCTGTGATTACTACACTAACCAATCCATTTACCGCTGCATCTGTTTTAGCCAAGGGGCTAAAAGGCGCTCAGTTTCAAAATGAATTTATAATGGTTAATGAGACCGCACCCGTTCAAGTCTTTACAGCAGACGGAGCCGGGGCCGTTACTCTAGCTGCATTAGTCTTTAAAAACCCGCCAACTTACCAGTATCTTACAAATTATACTAGCCAAGTATTTACATTATCTGCAAAGATAGTCACGCTAGGCTCGGTATCTGATTCTCTTTGTCCTACACTACACGTTTCAGGAGGATCATTTGCGTTTACAGCGGATTTTGTTGGAGGATATTTTGAAGCTTTAGGGAACCCTCTATTTCCTGACTTAGGAAAAGGTCAAATTGTTGAATTTGTTGCTGGACCACCAGCTCATGTTAGAGTAAGAATATCACAAGAATTTGGTCAATTGATCAATGTGGGTACTCAGTGCTTTGTAAGCCAGACTGCATATAATACAGTAAAGTTTTATCCTGCCACAGTGGCAATATATGAAGACAGGCTGTGCTTAGGAGGTGGTGTGGGAACTCCTCAAACCTTATACATGAGTGTAGTGGGAGATTTTACCGACTTTAACATGGGATCAGGTTTGGCCTCAGACGCTATTAGTTTTACAATGGGTTCTGGTAGTGGATCAAATAAAATCCAAAACTTGGTATCAGCCAGGTCACTTCAGGTTTTTACAGAATCAAATGAGCAGGCCTCACCTGTATGGGGAAATGACGGGATATCCCCTACCAACGTAGCAATACGAGTACAAACAAGCAAAGGATCTGTGGCGACCACACCAGTGATTATTGACACTGCCACAATTTTTGTGAAGAGAGGTGGTAGGGCACTCATGGCATTTATTTATGGATTACAGACACAATCCTATTCATCGGAAGACGCATCTGTAACCAGCGAACACTTAATACAACATCCTGCTGAAATGACAAGCTATACTCATAACACGGCTTATGACACCAATTTATTGCTAATTTGCCAAGAAGAGGGCGACTTAATAGCATACCAAACTCTACAAGAGCAAGGTGTCACTGCCTTTACAAAGACAACAACCTATGTAGAAACGGACCCGGTATCTTATCCACCTTATACCGATAAGTGGAAAAATGTCTGCGCAGTTGAGGAAAGAGTTTATTTTATTACAGAGAGAGCAGAAGATGATGGTTTCTTTGTAGAAGAATTAAGCTGGAACGTATCAATGGACTGTGCAGAGATGCATAATATTGCCGCAACAGGAAATACCACTATCACGCTAGGTGATCAGTTTAAAGACAGACTGGTTCAAATAGTAAAAGATATTGGTACAGATCCTCAGAATCCGACGGGTACATTTATAGGAGCATTCAGAGCCAATGCAACTAATCAAGTTACATTTGATGCGCCTGAGATTGGAGATTATTGGTTTGGCCTTGGATTTGACGCAGAACTTGAAACTTTGCCGGCTCACGTGATGGCTCAAACTGGAGATACACTTTACCTCAAGAAAACAATCAACAAAATTTATGTCCAATATATAGATAGCTACCCATTCCAGGTAAATAACGTCGACGTGACAATGGAAAATTTAGATACCCCATCAGGTGGAGGAATCATTTTAGACGCTCCAGTACAGCCTAAAGACGGAATATTTGCGGTCCCAACCACATATGGTGGATGGAGTCGTTCAGCACAAGCACTCATAAAAACAATACAGCCTTTGCCCATTACTATTTTGGGACTGTCTGTTGAACTTACAGCGTAGGAGAACTAGATGGGAATCTCAGCAGTCGTATTCGGAGTAATAGGCGCGGCCAGCGTTGGAACAGAAATATATTCTAGTGTGGAGCAGTCAGAGGCCGAAGAAAAGCAAGAAGAAGCGCTTCGCCAGCAACAAGAACGTGCAAAGGCAGCCGCATCCCAGCAACAAATACAGCGTGATGATAAGTTAGAGATGATTCAATCTCAACAAAGAGTCGCTGCTGTCGCATCTGGCATGTCCCTCTCCTCTGGAACATTCAATTCCCTGTCCCAAGCAGCCTATTCTAATTTTGCAGACGCCAGTAAAATAGGAAACCTTAATCTGCAAATTCAAGAGGACGATATAAATTCTAAGATATCCGCTGCAAGACAGAATCTTTCATCACAGCATTGGGGCGACTTCTTTGGTGCTATTGGTAATGTGGCAAATATTGCGTTGATTGGAGCGGGAGGGCTAGGTTCTAGCGCTGCAAAGACAGCCGGTTCAACTGCATCAGGTGCTGCGCAAGATGTAAATAAAACATGGAGCCAGGGAGCATCCGCAACCAATTGGTGGGACCGACATGAAAATCAATGGCAAAACCAGGGATAAGGGAGTAAATCATGGCAACGATACCCACGTATCAAGAGAACTCACAAATTCAGGTGCCAACAGCTGACATGTCACAGGCACAGGCTGCTGAGAATAAGGCTAAAATATTTAGTCAGATTGCACAAGAAGGATGGGGAATTACTCAAAAAGCAGCCGATCAAATTTATGCAAAGAAAGGGCAGCAGGATGCAGATAAGGAAGGGGCTGCATTTAAACCAGCATTAAACCTAACAGAGGCAGGGCGTGCTTACAATCAAGCTGGTGCTCCTGTTGCAAAGAGCATTTTCGTTTCACAGATGCAAAATTCTCTAAACAGCATTTACCTTAAGATTATGAATCAGCCAGTATCTACAGATTCAAAAACAGGCAACCTGGCTCAATTTGGAAACTTAACCAATTCGTATCTTAAAACTCTGGGCGATCAGGTACCTGAAGAGTATAAGGGCGAATATGAATCGTTAGCCCGTAATGTAGTGACAGGTTATGGCATGAGGATTGCGGATAAGCAGGCCAACTGGCAAGCTGGGCAAACAGCAGCACTTGCCGTTGACACCACAATGTCAAATGAAAACAATGCTTCTAACGTAATGTACACCGCTGCATATAATGGTAACGAAGAAGGTATAAAATCATCCTATGCATTAGCTTTAGAAGCGCATAACTCAGCTATACAAAACGGCCATCTAAGAGGTGTCAGTGAAGCTAGCGTATTAAATAATGTGAGGAACACAAATAAGTCATTGTTATTTGCAAAGATGTCTGGAACGTTAGGTAAGTTATCCGCCAATTATAAATTTGCCAATCCCGCACAAAGGCCGGCAATAGAAAACTCTATTAATAAATACATTTCGCTCGGAATTGATCAGGAGCGTGTCACAACAAACAAAGATGACAATAGAACGGCTTCAAGCATATATTCCCCCCAAGGCCTAAACTCAATACGCCGCAATCTTTCAACACAGTTTAGATACGTAAAGAATCAATATAAAATATCGGCGGCCTCAAATGCATTTGCTGCAAAAGATTATCTATCTGCTTTGAATCATGGAGGGGCAAGAAATTCAGATTTTGAGGCCAATCAAGAAGCTTTGCATCCAGAATATAGAATAAAAGTTGAAGATGCTATCGCACAGAACTCTGTGGCCGAGCAATTGGAGAGCATGCCAGCACATGAAATCCAAGCTATGGTTAGTGATCTTAAATCAGGCAAGAATGTAGTTTTTGATGGATATGATAAAGGAACCTCCAGGAGAATAGCAGGCCCGGTGTCAACAAGATTAGCTACATACTATCAGCAAATAAAGAACGATCCAGCCAACCAGGTTCGCTTGATGCCAGGATCGAGCGAAGCCTTTACACATATTGTAAATGGCGTTCGCCCCTTGGTCCTGTCTCAAGAGGCTAGTACAGTATTGCAGCAAGCAGCTACACAGCGCGCTCAGCATCCTGAAAGTCTCCTAACTTCTACACCTGGTCCCGATGAAAGTAAAATACTTAATCAGTGGTGGGATCATTCAGTGGCCACACAAAAAACTCATCTGGGATTGAAAGATAGCCAGGTTAGGCTCATGAATAATGCATCAGCCAAGACCTCTGTTTTAAATCTTGTTGGAGAAAGAGATACTAACGGATCAGAATCTGAAATAAATCAGCTTGCAAAGATGAGACTAGCATTTGGTGCCAAATGGAAGTACGGGCTTAGATCTCTTATCAAGCCAGGAGGCCTGGGCTATGCTCCAGTCATACAGCTAGCCGCATCTCTTAATACTAATGCACCAGGGAACGTCAAAGAAATTACGGATGCAGCTGATGAAGCCAGAAGAAATCCAGATTTTTTTTCAAGAGTGGGTAAAATAGATGGAGGATTTTTAGGTAAAACAGATGGACATGCTTGCTCATTCTCGGACTTTGGAAATCTCATATCGCTCGATCCCACATATCAACATGTGGCAAGCACAATTGGCGCCATGCCAGGACCCGAGCAGAGAAAATACTTAAGCGCCTTACGGACGACAATTGCTCAGGTAGCGGCTGATAAAGCTTATAAGAGTAAAGGCGCCAGCTCTACCGCTGAATTAAAGGGGTATGTCACCTCAGCAAGTACCTTTGTATTGCAGTCTCTGTACCAGAATGCCGGTGGAGGAGGGCCTTTGATTCCACATTCAACTGTCATACCAAACGGCGAGGGTGGCAGTAAAAACCTACCATTACATGCACCTACATTGCAAGCTGGTATGACATTTGTACAAAATAATCCTGATAAGTTTGCACTGCTTCCATCTAAAAACCCTGATTTAAAAAAGCTAAATTCAATTTATTTATCCAGGGACAAAGCAAAATCTATTTTCATAAACGGATCTTGGCAAACAACGCCAGACGGAAGCGGAGCGCAGCACTTTGGTTCGGATGGGAAAAAATCTCGCCAGCCAAATGGAGATCTTTTAATTTTAAATTATGTGGGCTTTACTCAGGATCCTCCTGAAGGTTTTTTTAATTATAACCATGGGATCAAAGATAAATGAAAGAGCCGATCCCAGATAATCAGCAAGATGATAAAAAAAATGATCCATTTCCGTGGAGCACCGGACCGACTGCCTCCTATGATGTACCAACCCCGGTTGGAGCAGATGGCCCCGTAGATAGCGTCCAGGACATAAAAGAAGGAAAAGGACTCTATCCTACCACAACAGAAGGGCTAACTGCTGGATACAGAGCAGACTTTGACGACTTTTCAGATATTCTAGGAGGTGCGTGGCGAGCGGCAAACAAACTTTCAATCGATGCGATAGCGGATGTTCAAGGGAGAAATCCTGAGGCTGACCTAAATGATTATAATCATACTCTTAAGTTGAATAAGTACAGAAATGAATTAATACAATCATACGTCCCCAAAGATCAGCAGAGTGTGTTAGGATCACATTTACTATATAATATACTTCCAGGTGTCGCGTCTTTCTTTACAGACATACCCACATTAAAAATTGCAGGTGAAGGCGCAAAGCTGGTAGACATAGGATCGAAGAGCGTTTTTACAGCACTTGGAGATGCCGTTCCTTCTCTTGGCGAAGACACACTAAAGGCAAGAGTGGTTAAAAATGCACTTAAGGGAACCGCTATAGGATTGCTGGGTGGGACTGCCTCCAGCACAGTTGGAACTGCGGTTAGTGACTTTGATGGCCAGCACGTTACGGCCCCGCAGTACTTTGCTAACATTATGAATTGGACTATTGCCGGGGCAGCTTTAGATCCTGTGTTTTCTGAAATTGGCCGTGTGGCAAAGCCAATAATTAATCCTTACTTAAAAAAAGCTTCTTTTGCATTTAAAAAGGGTGGCTCCTACTTACAAGATAAACTGACAAGTAAAAAGCCTATCTTGAGTGAGGAGGCATCAATTAATTCTCTTAACAACCAAGCCGTGACCACGGGAGTTGAATCTAGTGGCACACCCACACAGAATAACGCAAGATCACTGAATGAATCAATAGAGGAAAGAGAAAACGAGAATGCCATATATGACTCACTTACAGAGGAGCAAAAAGAGAAAACACTCTCTCCTGCTGAGCTCGACGAAGTAGAAATACTTGATCGTCAACAAAACATTCAGTCGCTTCATGAGGACGCTGAAAATATAGCAGATAAAATTTCAGAGATAGGTACCAAAGATCTTAGTGAAGCAAAGAAGACGGTGCCTATTGTATCTCTCCTCAATGGTCTGAGAGCATTAAAGGAAATTCAAAATCTAAAGGAAAGCCCAAAGCTAAACAAACTACAAAAGAGCCTTCAAAGAAATGCATATACTGCTGAGCCAGCGGCTACTGTAACCAGAATGTTTGGCAAGCCAAAAGAAAACGCTACCGCAGATGAACAAGTAATGGCTACAAAATTACACTCTCCAGAGTTTGAAAGTGAAGAGTTAGATAAACATGATAAATTCAGTTCGCCTAATCAAGAGAGAATAATAAAAGAGAGAAGTAAGGCTCTTAAAAAATTAATCACTACTCCAGCTAAAGAAAGGAAGCATATATTTCTCAGAAATCCGATATCAAAACATTTAAAAGATCTAGCAGATATTGAGAGCAAGCTTCAAGACCAAACGATGGATCTTGCGCGAGCCAAGGATGAAAGGACCATAAGGAATGGTCCTAAGTATGATGAAACGCCCACGAAAGTAGAACCCAATAGTTTTTACAAAGATAACCAAACCCAAACTCCGGAGCAGGCAGAAAAAGAGAAGCAGCCGTATGGTGAGCCTATAACTGATGATGAAATTAAGAATAGTATTAAAAAAAACTTAAAGAGCAAAGATAATCCAACGGGGCCTATCACAGAGGAAAATCTAAAACATTTACAAGATATTGAAAAAATTGAAAAGAACGACAAAGGCGTGCAGGGATTAATTAACAAAGTAGTAGCTTGCTTAGCAGGAGTATCTCCATAATGGTTACAGTAGATTTAGAAGGTGAAATTGCACGAAGACGAGCAGCTGTAAAGGTAATAGATACTAAGTGTCGAAAAGAGGTTAGTAACTGGATAGCCGTGGAAGCATCAGCAGAGGTACGCGAAGCGTTAGAGTTTGAGGGAATCAGTGGGTCCGACGAAGGGATGAAAAATATCATGCTTGTTAATAAGAAAATTTACGAGTTGGGTAAAAATTTACAACTAAAAGATCCTAAAAAATCCTGGGCGGATCACTTAAATCAAGCAGGTAAAATGTATCTTGAAGGAAGGAAGGAACAATTAGCTTTCAGAAAAAGAGCCGCCCTTAAAACACTCTTAAATGCAGCTGACAAAATAAACACAATTAAAGCTAATAAGAACGAGATCAAAAAAGCAACTCAAATAATTGTTACTGGTAGAGGATATTCTGGCAAAGGGACAAAAGCGCTCGGTGGTTTTACTAATCGCATGGCTGGAGGTTATAGAAAGCTTGCTAACGGTCCTATAGGTTTATACACTGAATTCGATAAAAACGGCGGGTCAGGATTGCTTGACTATGACCCGATTGGCTTTGGAAAAACAAACCAAAAAAAGCGTGAATTCACAACAGATGTAATTAACCAGGCCCAGTCAGAGATTTATGAGGACAATTTGGCTGGCAAGATGGCTAAAGTAATCACTAAACATAATGATACTCTTTTAAAGGCTCTGCATGAAGCGGGTATTTACGTGCAAAGATTGGCTGGACGAGTCTCCAGACCTATACACAACCCTATAAAATTACTAAACCCTGGTGGGATTGGGAAGTTTACACGAGACTTCAATAAGCACATGGTAGATAAAGCCATCGAAGAAGGGAAAGAGTTTAAAACAGTCCTGAGTCCTCAGCGCGCCGCCAAAGGTATTAAGCATCCTATTAGTACTATTTTTGATGCTCGCAATACCCTGCGAGCAGAAGAGCTCAGGAAGGAATTAGGAACGTCTAAGTGGAATGAATTAAGAAAAGAATATGCGTTTCAAGAGTGGAAGAATACCATGAAATCTGGATTAGATTTTAATCTATCATTACAAGATGTAGATCATACAGATGAAAAAGAAATTGACGACGCATTGAGAGAAGACTTTGATAACTTTACCACTTCTAATCAGATCAGGCCAAGGGATGAAAGACCATCTGGCGGTAGACCAACCTTTGCCAAATACGCCAGGGGCGGCAAGAGATCCTACTTCTGGAAGAGTGGGGTGACAAGATTGGATTATATTGAAAAGTATGGTTCTGGAAATTTTCTTAATGAGCTAAAAAATGACATGCACAGAACAGCCAAAATTATAGAAACAGCAAACACATACGGACCCGATGCCGAGGACGGATGGGAAATGATAAGAAATCATATAATTGAGACAAACAAATCTGATCCCAAGCTTGAGCAACATCTTGATCCTCTTGACACAAGTTTTAAGTATCTGACTGGAGGATATAAAGCAGGGGATATCAACACCACTGCAAGGGTCATACAAAATTTAAAGTCATTCGAAAATATTAAGAGACTAGGAAAAGTAGTGATTTCCTCTATCAACGATCCTATCAATATAATGGCCTCCCTAGGAACAAAGGGAATGCCATTAATGAAAAACTTGCATCTCTCGATGAGGTTCATGTGGAAAGACCCTGTAGCATTTTTACCTTACGCTCAAGAAAAGATACTACCCAACTTAAGATCAGCTGATCATAAGAATTTACTCAGGGCGGTTGGAATTGGGTTTGATCATATGCAGGGAGCATCCAACAGAATGGGTGTTGACCCGAGCACGTTTAGCGGTCAGATGACCAAGCTTGACCAGACCATGTTTAAGTGGAACCGCCTGGCAACACATGATGATGTAATGCGTGAGACTTGTGTAACAGCAACATCCCATTGGTTGGCTCTTAATGCGGGGAGAAGTTTTGATAAACTACCTCCTGCGCTCTCAAATGACTTTCATTTAAATGGAATAACTCCCGAGGTTTGGGATGTCTGGAGAAATTCAGAGCAACACGCTGTTAAAAACCTATTCTGGCCAGGATCGAAGAAGTTTCTAACGCCTGAGTCTTTATTAAATATAACACCGGCCGAAGAAAAGTCATCTGGTCTGTCAAAGTCTGAACATTTCAACAATCTATTGACATATTTGCATGCAAGCTATGATGAGGCTGTGCCTGGAATGGATCTTACATCACTTGCTAACGCAGCTAAAAGGCGATCTATTTCTACACCAGCAAATTATATAATAGAGCTGCTCTTGCAATATAAATCCTATCCTATAAATTATGTAAAAAACGTGCTCGGACGGGTATTAAGACAGGCACCGGGACAAGGTTTTGCAAGATCAGCAAATATTATTAAAAACTTTACATACCTCTACACGGGCACAATGATTGCAGGATATGCCAGTGAATCAATTAAGGCCTTTCTTAAAAACCAGTCCCCGCCTCCATTAACTGGCCCGCACGCATGGGAAACCTGGTTAAGAGCTATGGAGGGACCAGCAGGTCTTTACGGTGATATGGTAGGAGCTATTGTGGAGCACCCATACAATGCTATTTCTGAGGCCTTAGGTCCCGTTGCATCAGATGTTGGCTCAGTAGCCACATACTTCTATGAGTTAGGAGATAGATTATTTAGTCACAAGCATCACAAAAAAAGTGCAGGACTAATCACAGCTGAACTGGCTAAAAGGAACTTACCTTTCGCATCTCTTCCAAACGCACAGTTATTTCTTAACTACTCGCTAGGCAAAGGGGTTATAAACCATTTTTACCCTGGGACCTATGAGCGACAGATGCACAAATACCACAAATACACGGGCCAAGAACCCATCATTCACCATTAGGAGAGACCAATGCCAAGTCCAGCAACTCAAACCGTTTATCAATTCACAGCTGATGGCTCTGTTACTTACACCATCCCCATGTGGATATTTTCAGTAGGTGATATAGCCGTTTATTATGGGCAAGCACTTCAGGCTCCAGCAGCATACTCTGTATCTGCTATTGTCTCTGATACCAGCTTCAGCTTGACTCTTGCTGTTGATCCTGGAAGCGGCACAGTCACAGTATGCCGAAGAATACAAATCGAAGATCCTACAAACTTTGCGCCAGGTAACAGCTTAACTGCTGAGGATTTAAATCAAAGATTTGACGCTAGCTATTTAATCGCATGGGATAACTTCTTTTATACCGCTAGATTTAGCAACACGCCAGCAGATAGCTCACAGATATATCCAAGCTATGGTGAGGTTTCTCTAACCTATACCCCCGCAGATCCTGAATACCCCAAAGCTGCTGATCTTGTTTTACCTGTCCTATCTACTCCAGGACCTGGCGATGCTCCAAGAGTATGGGCAAAAGATTCAGCTGGATCTATTATTGATGCACCCTTAGATCCAGGAGGAATAACTGCAGCTGAACTTAAAGCAGAGTTGGCAGCGGGAACAAGTGCAAGTGATTCAGGAGCGACCTTGGTAGGGTATTGGAATGGAACCTCACTTGTAACCGTGCAAGCAGGACTTGATGCGATTGGTGATGAGTCCCTGATAGCACATTATGACGCTCCTACTGGAATGATAGTAATTGCAAATGGACTAATTGGTGACCCCCCTCTCTCTACAGATATATCATGGATTGAAGGATCACCTTTCCCTACTGTGCCTGCGACAGGACTATCAGATGTTATTTTAGCTACTAGGGGCTGGGTTAGCACCAATTCCTCGGGTAGCTGGTCAATAGGCGCTACACCTTCGTCGCCTCAGTATGATATTGGCAGTTCTCTTGCAGTATGGACCTGTGAAGTAACGGTTACAGTTGCCGCATTGGCAGCGAATTCTATTAATCTCGAAGATCACTTCATTTCGATGGAAAATTTGACTGGAATAACTACTTTTGATGGATCAAACGGGTTCACTGTTAGCGTCTCTCCAACTATAGGACAGTGTGCAATTACCACTGCTTGGGCAGACTACAACACATCGGGTCTTGATTATGGTATAGCAATAAGTGCAACTTACACCAATACAGCTGGCGCTACAGCAAGCCCTGCAGGTTTACAAGGTTATGTTCTTACTTTGACTCAAATTACGTGATTTAGAATGATAAATAAAAATCAGCTTAGGTGACATCATGATTATAGATACACTGGTAAACGCAGGACTTAAAATATTTGGTGGTTTCTTTACATCAGATGAGGATAAAAGAAAAGTAGAATTAGCTCTTGCGCAGCTTGATGCTCAGATGAGAGCGGGACAGATAGAAATAAATAAGATAGAGGCTTCTAACCCAAGCCTCTGGGTTTCAGGATGGCGGCCATTCATAGGCTGGTGCTCTGGCGGAGGGGTCATGTACGAATATATTGTAAGACCACTTCTAGTTGCCGCATCCATTCATGCGCCACCTATTGACACGTCTAGCTTATACCCTTTAGTTATGGGTATGCTTGGTTTTGGTGGTCTTAGAACACTGGAGAAATTCAAAAAGAAGTAGGGGGGAATGATGAGTGTAGAATACTTACCGCATCAGTTTGAGCCGCGGCCGTACCAGATGCCTTTGATGAATGCGATGCTGGTAGAAAATAAGCTGCGTGGATTTGTCGTGTGGCATAGGAGGTCAGGCAAAGACAAAACATGTTGGAATATACTTATTTGTAAAGCATTACAGAGAACTGGAAATTATTTCTATGTCTTTCCTGAGATTGGGCAGGGAAAAAAAGCGGTGTGGCTGGGCATAGATAAGAAAGGAAAAAGTTTCATAGATCACATCCCTAAAGAATTTGTTAAGAATATAAATAACTCTGAGCTTCGGATTACACTCACAAATGGAAGTACTATCCAGATTGTAGGAGCCAACCGCTATGACAAGCTGGTAGGAATTAGTGCGTGTGGGATAATCTTTTCTGAGTATGCAGTCCAGACTCCTTTTGCGCTCCGCTACCTCAAGCCATCACTTAATGAGACTAATGGCTGGCTTCTCATTAACTCTACTCCACGAGGACATAATCACTGCTACAAGCTTTTTAATTCAGTCAAAGAAGATGACAACTGGCATACATCTGTCCTTACAGTCTCTGACACAGAGGACGAGGAGGGTATGCCTATTGTCTCCGACGAGCAGATAGAAGATGATAAGCACAATCTCAGTATTGAAGAGCTCCGTCAGGAGTATTTTTGCGATTTCGACGTGGCGCTCGCCAACGCTTACTTTAGCAAATACCTCAGGCAGGCAGAAGAACAAAACAGGGTAGGGGACTTCCCAGTTGATTGTAATTTGCCGGTGCATTCATTCTGGGATCTCGGAATTTCTGACAGTATGGCAATCTGGCTTGTTCAGCTTGGTACAAATGGTGAGATCAGACTTATTCATTACTACGAAAACAACAACCAAGGTTTTGAACATTATATAAACTATATACATGACTACAGAAATAAGTACGGTTATGTTTTAGGAGATCATTATGCCCCCCATGATATTGCTGTGCGTGAGCTGTCATCAGGACAATCAAGGCTAGAACGCGCAAGGAAACTCGGTATAATTTTTAGGCAGGTACCCAGGACTAAGGATAAAATGGCTTCTATAGAGCACACACGGGCCTTATTTAGCAAATTTTATATACACAAGACAGAATGTCAGTATGGAATTGACTGTATTATGGAATACCACGCAAAAGAAGGAATCAACGGTGCACATGGTGGCGTTGACCATAACTGGGCAAGCCATTGTTGTGATGCATTGCAGCTGATAGCACAAGCCAGGATTGAGGGAATGCTAACGAGCAATCAGCATAATCTGTCAGGCGGTGGTATACACCAGAACCCATGGTCATCTGAGCCTGTTTGATATGACTGATAATTGCAGTTATCAGGCTTATGGTATATCTTGTGTCACCTCTTAGAGAGAATCTTCTAAAAGACCGAGCGCAATTCTTATCAGTTCAATGACAACTTCTATCATAGCTTGCTCCTTGGTTTTTATCCCCCCAAGTTTTAAGAAACTATTTTGAGTATAGAATGTAGATAATGCCCATGGTTGGTAAAATTACACCAAATATTAAAGTTGAGAAAGGTAAACTATCCATGTCCACTCCAGGTTTGATTCATCCGTGCTAGTATTATAACATGTACTCATTTTGAACAACAGGGACTATATTGTCCCTGGCTCATGAGATACTATGTTTGACTTGATGTAGACTGAGTCCAGTTGGTCTTCCAACTCATCAACTCTTCCTCTAAGTAGTATCATCTCACCGTTGAGTGTCATTATTAATCTTTCCAGTGAGTCTATTTTTGATTTTAAATTTATATCATCACTCATATATTCCCCCTTTTTTTGGTAATTTCTTTGGATAAAAACGATTTATGATTTATGCAATATAAAAAATAACACCATCTTTTTTCTTCAGTCAATATTTGATCAGATAACCACATAGAACCCTCGACGATTTCTACAACCATATTAGGATCACTCACTATTAAACTTTTAAGTTTTCTCGTCAACTTAGCATGGGGCCATTCGTTCTCAATGTATTTGACCGGAAGATTTACAAGTTGATATATATTTTTTTTATTAATCTCTTCAGTCATTTTTCCTCCTTATACCAATCAGTTGCTTTAATTATGCCGTGATTGCTTCTAATATAGTCGTGCTTAATAATATCCTCTATGTCGCGCTCAATTTTATTAAGGCGCACCTCAACAGCATAGTCAGTCAGACCGATTGAGGTATCTAATCTTGTAATCTCAGATTGAAGATGGTGTAATTTAACCAATCTTGTTTTTATTGAGCGTTCAAGTTTGTCTATTCTCTGTGTACAATGCTCGTCAACAGCATCTATTACGTCGCTCACCCATAGGCTCATCCATCCTTTAAATGTCATTTCTTTCCCCTTTGTCTGCAATTATTTTTCTTGACAGCCTTCTCAACAGCTACAATTTTCCCCTTAGTCTGGGCTATCTCTGGTGCTGCTATTCCGTCACCCTTTCCTGTACCCCACCAAAAAGCCTGTACTTTACTATCTTTTATACGCTGAGTCTGCGCAAAAACAAGATTCGTTTCCTGTTCTTTTAAAGCATTCATTGTTATGAATAACTGCTTGCACGTCATTGTTTCATAAGTGACAGGTGTTACATAGGTTGCTGTTATCTCAATTGGCGGTGTTGGCATGTTCATGCAGCCTGTCAATAGAGATATAATTGGTAATATAGTTAAAAATCTAGCTTTCATTCTTTCCCCCTTAGTTAAAAATATAATTTAAACCACCCATTAAAACATTCATTGAAGGGCGAATTTTAGTTATTACATTAGTCCAATACGAAAATTTGCTCAAGCTAAAAGGGGAATATTTGTAATAGTCGTATTCTAGGTGCGCTGACCAATGATCACTAAACTGTTGGTTCAATCCTAATCCTACGCGGTAGTAGAAAATCTTATCACCCTTAACCGTGGGAAATAGTCCAGTTGCACCACCCTGTTTGGTTATTCCGCCCGCAAAGCTACCAACCCCTAATCCACCACGAGCATACACATTTCCGTTTTTATTATAAAAAAATCCAAACTTCAAACTTGCTCCCAAATTGTAAGAAAATTTTTGATCTGCCACTGTACCATAATGTTCTACACTGGTTTTCCCTAATGGCACTAAGATGTCCCATTCTTCAGCAATTAGTATACGTTTTGAGACTTTCTTTTGAACTCCAAGATAAAAATCAAACATGCCGCTGTTTGATTTGCTATGATATGGCACTATGATGGTGGTAGGAAGTGGCTGAGGTAACAATGATAAATTACCTTCCATTGTTAAATTTTCCCATCCTCCCTGCACGCCCATATAAAGATTATCTGCATTTGCTATATTTATAGCAAAAAATACAACTAATACCATTAATTTTTTAATATACTTTCTCATTTCTCTCTCCTTGTTTATACATCTGATAAAAAAGTTACCAGATTTAAATGGTGTTCGACGTTAACTCATGTGCCCTATCCTACTGTAAACCTCAAAAGAATCACGTAGGATCTCGTTTATATTGATGATTCTAACAATAATGTTATAATACACTGCTCACTGATCTCTCTCCCGAGAATATCTCTAGGCAAAACGGGCGGCCGCAACCCGCCCCTTTTTATCTCTTACATTTTATTTCTAATGCAGTAAGCAACCTTGTTGAATACTCACGCCTATCGGTTTCATTATCTATCGTTGGAATATCACCCTCAATTGAGGGTGATATTCC
>Ga0209402_10000967_pt1 | contig 32869 bp, 46 predicted proteins | sample ArcticOcean_MG_C_3_FD_187437 | JGI IMG/M metagenome (GOLD analysis project Ga0209402, IMG submission 187437) | Marine microbial communities from western Arctic Ocean - ArcticOcean_MG_CB8_126 (SPAdes) (version 2) | ecosystem: Environmental > Aquatic > Marine > Oceanic | place: Arctic Ocean... | reverse complement strand
GTGGGGCAGCTCCTGGCCAATGCGCAGCAGGTAGCCAGCACGCGCACCGATGACGCCCACGAGCCAGCCGTAGCTGGCACCCGTGCAGAGGATCTGCGCCTGGATCTGGCAGTAGTAGCCGCCCACGCGGGTGCCGGCTGGAAATGGCGCACCGCCCTGCGGATCGCTCAGCCACGCCTGCAGCATGTTCCATTCCAGCGCTGGATCGTACTGGTAGCTGGTTAGCTGGTCGCCGGTGGCGAACTTGACTTCGCACGGGCACCATTCACCCGTTTCAGGATCGGCCACCATGGCGTCAGGGTTCACCGCCAGCGGCACGGTGGGGTGCCTGATCGGCTCGGCCTCGGCGCTGTACACCTCCGCGCCCAGGCGCTTGCCCAGTTCGCGCAGGATGAACGGCTCCAGATCGAGGCCCATGGCGGCGGGCCCGCTGGTGGCCATGTCCACGTCTTCGCTGATCTTGGACTGCCAGACGGCCAGCGGCGTGGACCAGCGAGGATCGCCCAGGCCGAGCACACCCGCCACGTCGCTGGCGCCCACTGAGGACTTGCGCCCCTGCAGCCAGGCCCGGCGGGCTTCCTGGTCAGCCACGCAGCAGCCTCACAAGGTCACCCAGGGTCGCGCGGCTGCCGTACAGCCGCAGGGCCTCAGCGATGAACGGCAGCCGCTCAAAGGCTGCGCCTGCGGGGAGGGAAAAGATCGGGCTGCGTCGTCGCATGGTCCACCTCAGTGTGTGCGGATCTTGTAGCGCGGCGCGCGATCTCGGTCAACTTCCTTGACGCGCTGCGCGTCTATCCACCAGGGTGTGGGCTCACACAAGGGGGGGTGCGCATGTTGAGAGTGTTTGGCACAGGCGAGGTGGCCTTTCCGCCAGAGGTTAAGCAGGGCCGTGCGGGCGAGTTTCTGACGTTCAAGATCAGGAGTGGCAAGACCCTGCCCGACGGGCGGGTGATCCAGGCCTACACGCGGTGCGTGATGTTTGGCGAGCGCGCCAAGGCAGCCGCCGAGCGTATCAGCGAGGGCACAATGGTCACGATCGACGGCGAGCTGAGCAGCCGAAAGGACGATCAAGGACGCGAGTGGACCAGCGTGCGCGTGGCCGATCTGGGCGTGCCGAGCGTTGACGCGGCGCAGCGGCCCAAGACCGATCGCGACTACTGGCGCGACCCTGGCACGCAGCCGCAGCACGCCAGCGTCGAGGCCACGCCCGCGCCGCAGTACAGCCAGGCGCCGCAGCAGCAGCCGGTGCGCGCTCAGCCGCAGCAGCCGCCCGCTCAGCCGCAGCCGCAGCCGCAGCTGCAGCATGGCGGCTTCAACGCACCACCGGCGGCGCAGCAGAACAACCCGTATCGGGATGATGACATACCGTTCTAGACAGTAACCGCTGCGCGCTGGCCTGCTGGGGCGGGCGACGCGTAGCCTGACCGCGCGGAGGTGACACGTGCACTATTTGAGCGTGCCCAATTGGGCGAACCTGCAGCATTACAAGGACCGCGATCCCACGTGGATCAAACTCCACCGCACGCTGCTGAGCAATTACGAGTGGGCGCAGCTGCCCGACGCGAGCAAGGCGCACCTGATAGGTCTGTGGCTGGTGGCCGCGCGCACAGACAACCGGATCCCGGCTGACCCTGCTTGGCTGGCGAGGCAGATCGGGGCGACCGATGCGGTGGACCTGGAGCCGCTGCTGGCGGGTGGCTGGGTGGCCTGGATCGAGCCTGCTAGCGATGCGCTAGCAACGTGCTATCAGCCTGCTAGCGATGCGCTAGCAGGGGCCGCCGCCGGCCAGGATCCGCCCGCGCAGGCGGGCACAGATGGCGAGCAGTCGCCCGGCGCTAGCGATGCGCTAGCAACGTGCTATCAGCCTGCTAGCGATGCGCTAGCCCTCACGCACTCGCGAGAGAAGAGAAGAGAAGAGAAGAGAAGAGAAGAGGAGAGCCTGACGACGCCCTCACGTGCGGGTGCGCAGACGCCCGCTGACGCGCGCGAGGCGAGGCCTTCTTTTTCTTCTTTTTCGGATGAGCAACGGGCACAGGTGACAGCCCTGGCCAAGAAACGCGCAGCGATGCGCGCAGAGCGGGGCCTGACGTGAGCGGGGGCCTGGCGGTGGTGGACGGCACCGAGCTGCGCGCGCCCCATGACGTGGCCACAGAGCGCGAGGTGATAGCGGCGGCTATAGTGGCGCCGGAGGCGTGCCTGCACTTGGCCACAGCGCTGGAGGGCGCCGACTTCTATGTGCCGCGCCACCGCGCGATCTGGGAAGCGGTGGTGCGATCCTATGAGGCGCACGGCACCTGTGACGAGGCGCTGATCATTGCGTACCTGCAGCAGGCGAGCACCTGGGACATGGTGGGTTTTCGAGGGCTCAGCGAGGTGCTCGACCGCGCGGGCACCAGCGGCAACGTGGACGCCTACGCGCTGATCGTCAGGCAGTACCGTGGGCGGCGCGAGCTGATCGCGGCAGCGCATCGCCTGGAGGCGCTGGCCTATGACACCGACAACGAGCCCACAGAGCTGCCGGCGGTGGCTGAGCGCGCCGTGCGCCAAGCGACCGAGGTGCTGGTGCCAACGACGGCCGAGGATGCGCGCAGCGGCTTTGACGAACACCACCGGCGGTGCCTGGAGGGTGAGGCCGAGGGGGGCGGCGTGCGCTCTGGCGTGGCGGCGCTCGACGAGCGCATGACGATACAGCCCGGCTGGCTGGCGGTGATCCTGGCTGCGCCCGGCGTGGGCAAGACCAGCCTGGCCCTGAGCTACACGCTGAGTGCTCTGCAGGCCGGGCGCGCGGTGCTGTTCATCAGCCTGGAGATGTCAGCGGCTGACCTGTGCGGCAGGCTCATCAGCCAGCTGTCGGCGGTGCCGTTCAATGTCGCGCGGCGCGGGCTGCAGAACCTGAGCCGGCGCGACCTGTCAGCGTACACCAAGGCGCTCGACGACACCGCGCACTGGCAGCTGCACATCGAGCACGCGCACACCCTGACGCCCGAGGCCCTGCGCCTGAGCTGTCAGCGGGTGCAGCACGAGTGCGCGGGCGGCCTGGGGCTCATCGTGCTGGACTATCTCCAGCTGTGCCGTGGCGGCACCAGGCGGCGCGACGCCACCGACGAGGCCGAGATCGCGGCGGCCTCGCGCATGATGAAGAGCTGCGCCATCGAGTATGACTGCGCGGCCATCGCGCTGAGCCAGCCCACCAGCGCGGCGGCGCGCGGCGACGGCTCGGCGCTCAAGCTGAGCGACGCCAGGGGCAGCCAGGCCATCGCGGCTGACGCTGACGTGGCGCTGATCCCGCACCGCCCAAACATGCGCCCAGAGATCCTGCCCAACAGCGACGCGGCGAGGATGCGCATTCAGGAGGAGCGGCAGCGCGCGTCCATCGCGGTGCCCAAGTTCAGGCACGGGCCGCCGTTTTCGGTGGTCGAGGGTGAGGTGCGATGGAACGGCGCACGCATGGCGTTTGAGACGCCGAGGGGGGCGTGATGGTGATCTTATGGGGCACGCACGTGGCCGAGGTGCTCGACGAGCACACGAACGACGCTGGCCAGCGACTGCTGCAGGTGCGGTTCAGGCACCCGTGCGGCGAGACGGTGACCCAGTGGGTGGGCGCTGATGAGGTGCGCGGTGATGCGTGAGCTGGCACTTTTCGCAGGCGCTGGTGGCGGCATACTTGGCGGACAGCTGCTCGGATGGCGCACCGTTTGCGCTGTTGAAATTGACCGATACGCCCGAGGCGTACTGCTGGCCAGACAGAACGATGGAGCCCTTGACCCTTTTCCAATATGGGACGACATCAGGACATTCAAGCCCGCCGTGTGGCGAGGCGCTGTTGACGTGGTGTCTGGCGGGTTTCCATGCACTGACCTGGCGGCGTGCGGGACGCACAAGGGCATCACCGGGCCCAGCTCATCGCTGTGGTTTGAAATGCTCCGAGTTATCGCAGGCTGCGCGCCCGGCTGGGTGTTCATCGAGAATAGCCCCAACCTCCGGCACCACCTCGCTGTTGTCTGCGGCGGATTGGCCGATCTGGGGTTCGCTTGCCGGTGGGGTGTTGTCGGCGCAGGCGCCGCCGCAATCGGCGCGCCTCACAAGCGCGCCCGCCTGTGGATCGTCGCGCGCCAACCCGATGCGCCGATCATGGCTGCCGACACCGACGCGTCAGGACGCCAGCAACAACGGCGGGCCAGCTCAGCACCGCCGCGCGACCCTGCCGCTGAATGCGGTGGCTGGTGGCAAGCTGAGCCCGCTGTGGGTCGAGTGGTTGATGGGATGGCCGCTAGGGTGGACAGGCTTAGGGCCCTTGGGGGGGGGCAAGTACCAGCGGTGGCGCGCTTTGCATGGCGCGCCCTTGGGGGTGAGTGATGAGTGACAACCCGACCCAGTACTACCCGACGCCACCAGAGGCAGCCCTGCCGCTGGTCAAGCGCCTGTGGTGGGTGCTTGACCAGCACGAGCCGCTGCTTGACCCGTGCGCCGGGCGCGGCGCGCTGCCGCTGTGGTTCGGGCCTGGCCATGACTGGGAGTGCATCGAACTGCTGCCGGCGTTCGCCCCTGACCTGATGGCGATCCCGCAGGTGCGCCAGGTGCTCAGTGTAAACGCCCTCACCGCGCCCTGGCCCGCCCTGCCGGTGATCGCGAATCCGCCATACGGGCACGCGCTGGGCGACTTCGCCGCGCGCATCGCGGCGCACAGTCGAGAGCACGGCGTGGTGGGCGCCATGCTGAGCCGCGTGACGTGGTGGGGCGAGGGCGAGCGCAGTGACCTGGCGCCTGACGTGCTGCTGTGGATGCGTGGGCGCATCAGCTTCACCGGCGACGGCAAGGCTGACACCTCGTCACACTGCTGGGCCATCTGGCTGCCAGAGGCGCGTGGCGTGACAGCGGTGGAGTGGGTGGATAGGGTGGCGCCTGACGATGCCCAGGTGGCGCAGTGGCGCACCATGCTGGGCCTGGAGGGTGCGCAGCTGAGCCTGCTGGGTGGTGACGATGGAGTGGCATGATAGGGCGCGCGAGCACGAGCGCCGCGCGGCGGTGCTTGCGGTGACCATCGTGGTGGCGCTGGTGATGCTGACGGGCTGGCTGTGCTCAGCGGCGCTCGGCCAGGCACCGAGCCGCGCGCGCATGGTGGTCGAGGCCGCCGCAGAGTGCGGCTGTGATCCGTACACCGTCACCGCGTGGCTGGACATGGAGCGCCTGGCCGGCGTGCCCGAGCGCCTGCGCGGCCTGCTGGCCGCCACAGCCTGCAGCGAGTCACACTGCACCGCTGACGCGCTGGGTGACTGGCGTGAGGTGCGAGGTGAGCGCATCGCCAAAGCCGTGGGCTGGTTTCAGCTGTGGCCCTGGGCGGTGCGCGCGGGTGCTGACAGGCGCGACGCCATGAGCGCCGCAGGCGTCTATCTGGGCCAGATCTCCAACGCGCTGCGCACCACCAGGCGCGCCTGCGGCAAGCGCGTGGACCTTTGGGTGGTCGCCTGGATGCGAGTAAATCGCGGGCCACGCTGGCGCACGGTCGAGCAGCGCGGCAACCAGCGATGTGACGGCGCGCTGCCCGGTGGCCTGCGCGAGCTGCGCCGCTGGGGCAAGGCAGCACGAGTCAAATGGCCCACAGCGCCGCTGCTGGGGCGCCGCGCGCGGCCTGGCGCGGCTCAAAGCGTTACCCCCCACCCCCCCGTTAAGTTTAAACGGGGAGCGGGTCTACTTTGCCTGCCGTTTAATCGCCGCACATTCGGGCCTGGGGGGCGTGTTTGGGTGGCGCCCTCCTGATGGCGCGCCGCACCAAGATGACGCCAGCTGTGGTGGATGAGCTGACCAGCGCGGTGCGCGAGGGCCTGCCGATCAAGTATGCGGCCCTGCGCGCCGGCGTTAGCGATCGTTCCGTTTTCTCGTGGCTGCAGCGTGGGCGTGAGTGCAAGGGCGGCAAGCACGCCGAGTTTCTGCGCGCCATGGAGTGCGCCCAAGCTGACAGCGTGGCGATCCTGGTGGCCAAGGTCGCCCAGGCCGCCGACACCGACTGGCGCGCCGCCAGCTGGCTGCTCACCCGCCGCGCCCCAGCGGAGTTCATGGACCCCGGCAAGCGCGCCGAGCTGATGGCCGCCGAGGCGCGCGCCCAGGTTGCCCAGGCCGAGGCCGGCCAGCGGGTGCGTTATATCGAGGCACGCGCCAGGCTGTTGGAGGTGGACGATGGGTAGCATGAGCAGAAACAAGGGCAAGCGCGGTGAGCAGGAGGTGGCGCGCCTGCTGCGCGCCGCCGGCTACGATGTGGCGCGCACCGACCAGACAGCAGGCGCCAGGTGCTGCGACGTGGACGGGCCAGGCCTGCCGGCCTGGATCGAGGTGAAGCGCGGCAAGCAGGTGAACGTGCGCTCGGCCTATCGCCAGGCGTGCAACGACACCGACGGGCGTGAGCCGGTGGTGGCCTGGCGCGACGATCGATCCGAGTGGATGGTCAGCCTGCGGCTGGAGCCGTTTATTAGGATGATGGCGGGCCTTTGAGGTACGTGCTGACCGACACCTGGCGCCTGCTGCGGGCGTTCGACCGCGACGCCGAGGGCATCCCGCTGCGCCGCACGCAGCGCCGCCTGGTGATGCTGGCGGCCTACTGCGGCAGCCCGGCCAGCGAGACGGCCGCCGCCATCGCCGCGCGCCCCGCGCTCGTGCGTCAAGTGGGCACCGGGCGCCAGGCGTTCGCGGATTGGCGCGACGTTGATCAGCTGCATGACTGGGTGGCCGCCTGTATCTGGCGGCACCTGTGGCGCGTGGGCTCTGACGCGGCGCGCGATGCCGACGCGATCGCAGAGGCAAGGCGCCACGCCGCCAGCGTCAGCGACGTGCCGGCTGACTGGCTGCGCGACTGGCTGGTGGCTGCGTCAGAGGCGGGCGGGTGAGCGGGCCCAGCCGCACGGGCCAGGATCAGCTGCGCCTGGCCGAGTCAGCCGCCGACGTGCCGATCGCGTGGACCAGCGTGCGCGCGCTGTACCCGCGCCAGATCGCCGAGCGCGTCGACGAGATCGTGGGGCGCGGCGGCTTCACCATGCGCGACCTGGGCGCCGTGACCGCTGCGCAGCTGATGGCCGACCTGCTCGACCAGAGCGCCGGCGGTGATGCCGCCCCGCGCATCAGCCAGCACCTGCGGCTGCTGTACCGCATAGCGCTCGTCAGCGGCGGCGTGGGCGACGCGGCCACCGCCATGGTGCAGGTGCCGCCAGAGCTGCGCGCCGTGCACCTTGACGAGGCTGACACCGGTGACGATCTCATTTGATAACCACCGCGAGCGGTGGCTCGGCCTGCGGCAGCGGCTGGGCGATTCGAGCGATCGCCTGGGCGCCCTGCGGCTGATCGGCGCGGCCACCGACTATGTGCCGCTGCCGCACCAGCTGCGCGCGCACCTGGCCGGCGCGGCGCCCGGTCAGACTAGCTTTAAACTTTTCTGCTCTGGCGTGGGTTCGGGCAAAACCGCGTGGTCAGTCAGGGAGCAAATGATCCACGCGATCTGTAATCCTGGTTGCCACGGGGTGGTGCTTGGCCCGACCTACGATCTGTGCGTTTCAACGCTGCTGCCAGACTGGGAGCAGGCGATCGAGCAGCTCCACCGCGCCGGCTTCCCCTTGGTGCGGCGCATGGTCAAGAGCCGCCTGGAGGCTCAGCTGGTGTGCGGTGGCACCGTGAGCTGGCGGAGCTTCTCAAAGATCGAGAATATGCGCGGGCGCACGCTCGCCTGGGCCTGCATCGATGAATCCGAGGTGAGCTTTGACCCGCCCTATATCTGGCACGTGCTGCAGGGGCGGCTGCGGGATCCGCGCGCCAGGATGCGCGCCCTGTGGGCGACGACCACGCCCAAGGGCCTGCGCGGGATCCCGGCCATGTTCATCGAGCGCAGGCACGCTGCGCGCGGCCTGGCCCAGGCCGAGGTGCAGGCCGAGCTGCGCCGCTGGTACACCATCAGGGCCAGCAGCCTGGACAACCCGCACCTGCCTGATGATTACGTGCGGCAAATGCGCAGCAGCTACTCCAAGCGCCTATACCGCGCCGAGGTGCTGGGCGAGATCCTGAAGCCGCACGCTGCGGTGTATCAGTTCAGCCGCGACGACCACGTTCGCCCCTACACGCACAACGCAGAGGCGCCCTACCTGATCGTCTGTGACTGGGGGCACGCCAACCCACACGCGCTGTTTATTGCCATCCTGCCCGACGGCGCGCTGGTGGTGTTTGACGAGCTGTGCCCAGACGGCGGCACCAGCACCATGCGCTTCCGCGACATGATCGAGCGCCGGTGCAAAGAGCTGCGCCGCCCGCCCAGCTGGGCCGTGGGTGACCGCGCGGTGCGCTCTGAGATGAGTTGGCTGGTGCAGCAGTTCCCGAGGGCACAGGTGAGCCGGATGCGCAGCCGCGAAGAGCAGAGCATCGTGGCAGGGATCGGCGTGGTTAACTCGCTCCTCGATCCTGTCGACGGACCGCCCATGCTATACCTTTCGGCGGGCATCGCGGCCCGCCAGGACCGCCGCGCCCTCATCAAAGCCATGCTGAACTACCGATACAAGCAGCGCGCCGACGGCACGATCGACACCATGAGAGCCCAGAAAGACGGCGTGCACGATCACGCCAGCGACTGCCTGCGCATGGCAGCCGTGGTTATGGCCGAGCAGAGCAGATCCACCTACACCATGGACCGCACCTATGGCAGTCGCCGCACCTCTCGACTTGGCCACCACGGCCGCCTCCTCCGCTGAGGATCGCGCCGGCGGCACCGCCTGGCGCACCATCACGCGGCTGCTCTGGCAGTACCTGCGCAGCGACATGCGTGACGTGGAGGACGAGCGCCGCCGCCGCTTCCCCGTGACCTATGGCAAGCACATGCTCAAGCCTGTGCCGCTGGTGCGGCGCCTGGCAATGGAGCAGGCGCAGCTCTACCTAAACCCGCCGCAGCGCACCTTTGACGGCCTGGACGAGGCCGCCACCGAGCGCATGTTGGGCGCGTATCGCAATGGCGCCGCCAACGATGTGCTGCTGAGCGCGCACCAGCAGCTGTGCGCGCTCAATAACAGCACCGTCTGGGTCTGGCCTGATGGTCGCGGCGGTGTGCGTTTTCTCGTGCCGCCGCCCCATGATCAGGCGGTTGAGCTTGGCGATCCGACGAGCCACGATGAGGCCGACGTGTCCAGGTGGTTTGTGCGCCTGCCGGTGGGCAGCGACGTGGGCAGCGGGATCACCAGCTTTGGCACGGCCATGATCACGCCGACCCGCGCCGAGTGGACCTCTGACGCGCCGGGCGACCTGGCCGGCAAAGGGATCTGGGCTGATGACGGCAGCAACCCGCTGGGGTTCATCCCGGCGGTGCGCCTGCGCAACGCCCTGCCGGCGCCCGGTGAGTTTTGGGCGCACGCCAACGAGACACTGCTGATGTGCCAGCGCGCCGTGCAGGAGGATGCCACGTCTCTGGGCGTGGTCGCGCTCCACCAGACAGCCGGGCAGGCCGTGCTCAGCGGCGTGCCGCACGCCACGGCAGCGGAGATCGAGCTGGGGCCTGAGACGGTGGTGGGGCTCAGCGACCCCGATCACCGCTTTGAGTTTGTCCAGGCGGATCCGCGCCTCGACGCCTACAGGGGCGTGATCGATCACTACCTGAAGATGAGCGTGGCGCTGCAGGGGATGAGCCCTGCGACCGTCCTAAAGTCGAGCGCGCTCACAGCGCTGGCCAAGCGGTTGGATAACCTGGACCGCGACGTGGAGCGGCGCCGTCACATCAATGAGATGACGCGCGCTGAGTCGCGCCTGGCCGAGGCGGTGCGCGGCTGGATCAACCACCAGGCCGGTGTCGAGGTGGTGCCGCCCACAGACGTGGCCGTCAGCTACCGCGAACCGGTGCAGATTGTCGACGAGCTGCACCAGGCCCAGGCGTTGGAGCGGCTGGTGGCAATGGGCATCACCACGCCCGCCGAGGATCTGAGCCGCCGCGAGGCCATGAGCCTCGCGGACGCAGAGGCGCGCGTGGCCGCGAACCTGGCGCAAAAGGCCGCAATGGCTGCCGACACGGGCGCCGAGGGCGCCGCGCTGAATGGTGCGCAGGTTGTCGCCGCGCTGGCCGTGGCTGAGCGCGTGGGCAACGGCCAGCTGACGGTCGACGGCGGCGTGGTGTTCATGGTCGAGGCGCTTGGCGTGACCGAGGCCACGGCGCGCCGTGTGCTCGGTGGAGCGCAGCCCGCGCCGCTTGAGGTGGTGGCCTGATGGTGGCGCCTGACTATAGACTGGGCAAGCGTCAAAAAAAGGGCGGGCGCACGGTCAGCAAGGTCAGCTCGCGTGGGCGACGAGGCCAGCGGATCAATATGACGGGCTGGGATCCCGAGATAATCAGGCCCGACGAGATGCGCCTCGCCGAGCCGGTGCTGCACGTGGCGCGGCTGGTGTTTTCGCTCGTCAGCAAACGGCTGTTTGTGGACGGGCGCCGCACGAGCGGGCGAGGGCTGGGCAGGTACAGCGACATGCGGCCCAAGGCACGCCCCGCGCCAGGGTCAAGCCGTGAGGGCTCAGGCGAGGCCGAGGGGCACTACTGGGTGCCGAGCCACAGCCTATCAGCGCGCCAGGCTGGCCAGGAGGCGTTCAGGATCAGCACGGGGCGCTGGGCTGGCTGGTCAGCGTTTCGCACGTATGGCGAGTTTCGCAGAGCGGGCGACGCGAGCAAGGCCGCCTCTGGCGTCAATCTGGTCAACACCGGCACCCTGGCGCGCAGTATGCAGATCCGCCCCATGGGGCCGACCCGCGTGCGGATCTCGTTTTACGGCGGGCGCCGTAAGGAGGCGGGCCTGCTCGGCGCAGGCGCCAGCAAGGGGCGGCGCACGGGGCAGGCAAAAAACAACCGCGATCTGGCGCGGTTCTTGGGCGACAAGTATGGCCCGCTGATCGACGTGTCTGCGGCTGACATGACCAAGATCAACGCCCTGGTGGGCCAGCTGTTTGTGCCTGCGCTGGTCAACATGCTAAAGCTGGCCCAGACATCAGTGACAGCGCGTAAACGCCTGCGCACAAGAAACAAGGCGATCGAGCGCGTGCGCGCCGACTTCAAGAAAGCCCAGCGAGGTGCCAGGTGAGCAAGGCGAAGAAGCCCCGATCGGCAAAGCTGCCGCAGCTTAAGGCCGCCCGCGCCATGGATGGCGTGGCGGTGGCCTCGTGTCTGTCTGACCCCGACGAGGCCGCCGTGATGGTTAGGTGCGGGTGGCAGGCCACGGGCACCAGCGGCGGCAAGTATGTGATGGTGGCCGACCAGCAAGCGGCTGACGCCTACCTGGCCAGCACCGGGGGCGGCGATGACTGAGCGCAGGGCCAAGGTGCGCAAGATCAAGGCCGTGCCGCGTCTGCGCCCTGATGTGGCCACGCATGGCGGGCCGACCGTTTACACGGTCAAGGTGGACGAGACCGAGGCCGCGCGGCTGCAATCCCGGTTCGGCTTTCGCCCGCACACCCGCGCCGGCGGCCTGGTGACCATGGCCGCCACCAGCGAGGCCCTGGCGCTGTATCGGGCGGCAAGGTGAGCGATGCCGCCATTGTCGCTGGTGCGCCCATTGACGCAACCACACCGCCAGAGCCTGCCGCCCCGCCGCCTGCCGCCCCGCAGCAGGCAGCACCCGCCACACCAGAGCCCACCACGCCCGCGCCAGCCACCACACCGCCGCCGGTGCAGCTGACGGCCGAGCCGCCGCCTGTGCCGGTGGCGGCCTCGCCTGCCGATGACGATGGCATGGGCGCCCTGCGTGCCGAGCTGTCTGCCGAGCTGGAGCGCACGCGATCAGCGCGTGAGGCCGTCGAGGCGATCAGCGCACGCGCGGCGCAGCGCGCACGCGTCGACTACCTGCGCAAGATGGGCGCCAGCGCCAGCCTGTCTGACTCGCACCTGCTGACACTCGCGCCTGCCGCTGACCCGGGCACCGCCGACGGCGCCCAGGCGCTCCAGGCGTGGCGTGACGGCAATGGCGGCCTGTTCGCCACCCAGACCGAGGGCGCGACCCAGACCGCGCAAATGAACGAGCAGATGAAGTCGAGCCAGCACGGCACCTTTGGTGCTGACTTTCACCGCGCGCAAATGCGCGCGACGTTCGGGGGCGAGTAATGAGCGGCAAGAAGGGCGGCAAGCTGGACGCTGCTGCCACGATCAACGCTGGCGCGGCTCAGGCCGAGGCGCAGAGCCTGCTGCAGCTCAATGAGTATTTCCAGGCCCACGATCAGGCCGAGCGCATGAGTATTGGCAGCTGGTATGGAATGCCCGACGACTATGCCAAGGGCTGGGTGTTTACACGCTGCGGCCAGCGCGGCGCGCCGAGGGCCGAGGCGCTGGCCGCGAACATGCGACGCATGGGCTACCAGAGCGCGCCGCAGGGGCTAAAGAAAGTTGGCTTTGAATCGGCCGACGGCGACAGCGGCGGCCTGTACCTGTGCATCCCTCACCAGGCCTACCGCATGCTCCACGAGCGCAAGCGCGAGCTGCGCAAGCGCATCGAGCGCAGCGTGGGCGACAGCTGGAAGGATGAGATGGCACGCATCCCAGGCGCCACCGGCGCCGTGCGCGAGGGCATTGTGACCGTAAGCCGGTGACCTGGCGCGGGTTTGGGTGATCGCCAGCGGGTGCGCGGCAGGGTGGGCTAGGCTGTTGGGCGTCTGACGGATCACACACACCTGGAGGCTGTCCCGTGGCACTCACCGCATTTTCTTCGAGTAACGCCCGCTCTATTGCCACGATCAACTATGTTGACGGCCTGGCTTCGATCCCGGATCACTGGCGCCGCGTGGCGGATTTCCGCACGGATCAGTCTGGCGCTCTGCGCATGACCTCGATGGCCTCGCTGGGCGAGGTGGCCAGCTGGGATGGCTCGGCCGACCTGAGCGCCACGGCCAGCGCGGCCGGCGCGAGTGGCACCAAGGACATCGCGATCGCGCAGTACGGATCGATGGTGACCGTGGGCCGACTCGACGCGGAGATCATCCCCAACCTCGTGGCCGACATGGCGCGCCGGATGGGCATCGCCGTGGCTAACACCTATGCCAAGCAGGTTTACACCACGCTGGAGGGCGGCCTGGTGGGCGGCACGGTCACCACCGGCCTGCCTACGCCGAAAACGCTGTTCGCGACGGATCACACCGTGCCGGGCACGCCGAGCGGCGGGCCGACCACGCGCAGCAACTACATCACCAGCGCGCTCGACGCGGCCGGTGTAGCCGCCGCCGTCAAGTCTGCTAGGGCCTGGGTCGACTCGACCGGCGCGCCCTATGACCTCGTGGCGGGTGGTTTCACCCTGGTGGTTCCGCCCGATCTCGAAGAGGCCGCCATGGCCGCTGTCGGATCCACGTACACGCTGACCAGCGTGACCACCACCGTGGGCAGCGCCTCCGACACGTCGAGCGCCGCCTCGCCCTCGCAGGGACTAAACAACATGGTGGGCCAGTACATGGGGCTGGCTGACATCGTGGTGGCGCCCTGGCTGACCGACACGAACGCGTGGTACTTGCTGCCCAAGCTGGAGAATTGCCTGGTGGCGTGGCAACGCCTGCCGCCGGTTCTGCGCATCACCGAGGACGCCGACACCTTGGCCCGCAAGCTGGTCGTCGACTTCGCTCTGGCGGTGGATGCCAAGCCTGAGCCGATCGGGATCGCCGGTAACCCGTCCTAGTAACGGCGCGGCGCTGGGCCTGACGGCCTGGCGCCACCGCCGAGCCAGGGAGGGCCGATGGCGATCGAGGTGACAGAGGACGCGGCTGCCACGGTGTCAGAGTACCCGGACACCGCCGCGCCGGTCAGCGCCACGGCCACGTTTTATGGCACCAGCGGCACCGCCCTGGCCACGCCCACCGTTACGGTGGACGCGATCGGTGATGCAGGCACCGCGACCGTGGCCACCGTCACGTCCCAGACGGCGATGACGGTGGACAACGCGACGGGCATGACGCCCGGCGTGCGCTACTGGCTGACCAGCGCCAGCGGCTGGGCGGCCTCTGTGGGCGTGAGTGAGGTGTCAGGCACCACGATCACCCTGGAGCACCCGCCACCGGGCACCCTGGCAGTCGGTGACACCCTGGTGGGCCAACGCGTGTCAGCACCGCTGACGGCTGCCGACACCGCAGATCGCGGGCTCAATCACCGCGTTGAGTGGTCTGTGACTGACGGCGACGGCACGGTGCGCCGTTATCGCACGATCGTTGACGTGGTTAAGACGCCCTGGCCCGACGCGGTGAGCGGCGACGACGCTGCGCGGTATCTGGCGCTGGCCTTTCCCGGCTACGCCACCGGGCTCGACTCTGGCCATTACTTTGAGCTGGCGCGGCGAGCCAGCCAGCGGGTCAGGAACATCCTGCGCGCAGACGGAAACTACCCGCACATGGTGGGCGATCGATCCGTGTTTGAGTCGGCGGGCCTGGCGGCGCTGCGGCTGGAGTGCGCGACCAGTGACGCGCTCGTGCCTGCAGGGTACGACCCGACGGCATACCAGCACGATCAAGAGCAGACGCTGCGGCGCCTCATCGCCGAAGCCGTCGCGAACAACTGGATCGATCGTGATGACGATGGCGCGGTAGATGCTGGCGAGGTGGCGCCCATGTACACCATGCGCGTGGTGCGCAGGTGAGGGCGAGCGCGGTCAGAGACGCCGTGATCGCGGCCATCGAGGCGATCACGCCAGACGCCCAGGCCAGCGGGCGCGACGTGTTCAGGCACGTCGACACCGCCCTGCGCGACGGGCTGCGCGCGCCTGATCGCGTGTTCGTTGTCGACCTGAGCGACCCGCCAAACCGTGCGGATCTCATGACCGTTGACGCCCTGCGCGCGCAGTTTACCGTCACCGTGCTTTACTCTGCCGCAGGTGCGGCCACGCTGGATCGTGTGTCGGATGACATGGAGCGCGTGGACCGCGCGCTGGTCAGGCTGCACACCCAGGCGGCTGACATATACGCTGCCGCCACACAGCCGCTTGACATTGACGAGAGAGACGGCGCCATCGAGGCGCGCATATCAGCTGACGTGACCTACCGCCTGACCGGAGTGAGCTAGACATGGCCTATCATCCATCAAACCTGGGGCGCGTCTCGCTGGCCAAGCAGGCCGCATGGGGCACAAAACAGACCACCTTTGGCGCTGCGGCCTATGCCGAGTGCGAGATCACCACGCCCTCGCTGACGCGCGAGGCGCTCATGACTGAGGCCTACCGTGGCGGCTATCACCAGCACCGCGTCGCGGCCGGCAGCCGCGAGGGTGCCACGGCCAGCGTCAAGCTGCCGCTGCATGGCTGGAGCGCCACCACGCCCGGCGCTGACCCGACCAGCAGCGATCAGCACGTCGACTCGCTGATCCTGGAATACGCGCTCGGCGGGACCGACTACACCACGGGCGTCGCGGGCAAGACCGTGGACAGCTACAGCGCGCCCGATCTGACCCTGAGCGGCAGCCCCACCAGCGTGGCCGCTGACGCGGTGCTGGCCAGCTCCGCCGCTGATGACAGCACGCTGATCGTGGGCTGGGTCAAGTCGGTCAGCGGTGCGGTGACCACCCTGACCAGCAACGCGCCCAGCTCGCCCATCGCGGGGCGCCCGGTGTACGGCTCGATCAGTCACTTTTTGAGCAACGGTCAGCCCTCTGTGCCGCTGTCGATGGAGTTTTTGGGTGCTGACGCCAGCTCGCGGATCATCATGTTCGACGGCCTCGTGACGAGCGCCAAGATCACGCTGGACGCCAAGCAGCAGCCTGTGCTGGAGGCCGAGCTGCAGTTTGCCGACTGGGAGTTTGTGGGCTCTGGCGGCGATCCTGGCCTCTATACGTACAGCCTGCCGCAGCTGCCGGCCTCGACCGGTGCCACGGGCGCGCTCGTGCGCAGCAGCGGCACCAGCGTTGACGTGGCGTCCATGAGCATCGAGATCGCTTGCGAGTATTCAGCGGTGCTGAATCACTCCAGCAGCGAGGGCGTGAGCCAATACGTGGTCACCTCGCGCGACGTGACGATCAATATGGAAGTGCTCGCCAGCACGATCGGTGACGGCGAGATCAAGGCGCCGGGCGACACCTACAGCTACCTCCAGGCCGACCTTGGAACTGGCACGCCCGGCGCAGCGTTTTCTCTGCTGGTGCCCGTTGGCCAGGTAGACGTGCAGAGCACCCTGGGCGACAGCGAGGGGATCGTTAGCATCACCCACACGATCAAGCCCGGCTATTACGACGCCGACGGCGGCACAGGCGACGGTAACAGCAGCGCAATTGACACCCCGGTGCGGCTCGCGTTTATGTAGGAGCCCGAGGATGCGACCACGTGCGAGGTGCTGTTCATGCTGCCACTGCTCAGAACGTCAGATCGGATCGATCTGGTAGCGTCCACCGATCCGTCAGTGGTCTGCGACGATGGCCCTGTGCGCTGGCTGAGCCCAGCGGAGTGCACCACCGTCAAGGGCGATGCGCTGGTGATGACGGTGCGCCCCATGCGCGCCAGCGAGGTGCTGCGCCTGCGATCAGACAGCCCTGCGGCGGTGAGCGTGGACGCCTGCATCATGTGCGTGACGCGCGCCAAGGCGCCCGGCCTCGACGAGACGGCGGCGACGGCGCTGACCGAGCTGCTAGATCGCCTGCCGCCTGCCGAGCTGGCCGCCCTGGGCGGCGCTATCTTCGAGCTGAGCTTGGCACCGCCCGACCCTATCGGCGCCAGCGTCTGAGGGCGCTGGTGTGGGCAGACGTGCTTGCGCGCAGCGGCCTCGATTGCGCTGAGGGCGATCCCGCGTGCGCGTCAGATCCGTCGATCTGTGAGGCCAGGGGCGGCACATACTTGGGCGCTGAGTGGGCGCGCTGCCCGCTGCGCGAGGCCATGGCCGATCCGTATGTTCAGGGCGTCGCGCAGCTGGAGGCGTCGAGCAAGCTGGCGCCGCTGAGCGGCTGGCCTGACACCTTTGCCGCGTGGGTGCCTGCCGTCTGGTCGCAGCTGCGCGCGATGATGGCAGACCGCCAGGCGCACGCCATGGAGCAGGGGACGCGCCATGGCGGGTGACACCCTGCTGATCGCGGTTGACGCCCAGGGCAACGCGATCGCTGAGCTGAAGCGCGTACAGGCAGGGATGCGCGCAAATGAGGCGCAGCTGCTCAAGCTGACCGGCGCGGGCGAGCGCTCGGCGCGCGTATTCGACCGCCAGCGCACGGCCCTGCGCAAGCTTGGGAAGAGCGTCTCGCGCACGGTCAAGTCGATGGGGCAGCTGGGGATCGGCGCCCTGGCGATCGGCGCCCTGGCGCGTGGCTTCAAGGATTTCGCGGTGAGCGGTGAGAAGGCCGCGAACGTGGGGATCCGGTTCGCGCAGGCGTTTGCCGACCACGCGCAGGTGCTGGGCGACGCGCAGCGTGCCACCGCTGGCCTGGTGGAGGCGACAGACCTGCAGGTAGTACTTAACCGCTTTGCGCGCCTGGGCGTGTCTGTCGATGACACCACCCGCCTGCTGGACTTGGCCACCAAGGCCGCGATCGATCAGCACCGTGGGGTGCTCGACGTGGCCAAGGTGATCGAGTCGTCGCTGAAAGGCCGCACCACCGGCCTGGTCGACATTGGCGTCAACCTCGACAAGATCACAGGGCTCACCCAGGCATATGCAGACGCCACCGGCGTGGCCGTGGGCGAGCTTGACGAGATGGATCGGCGCCTCAAAGTCGCCCTGCCCGCCGCGCTTCAGGCCCTGGGCGAGCAGTTTGACGGCGTGGATCTGGCTGACTTCCGCCTGGACGCCCAGCAGACCACCACCGCGATGGGCGACATGATGAGCGATCTGGCTGTCTGGGCCAGCGAGGGCTTCATGGTCACGCTGGGCCTGGTGGACGACGCCCTGCGCGCGCTCAGATCCGACGCTGACGACCTGGCCGACACCCTGACCGGCGTTTCTCGCAGCGTGGATCTGGTCAACGACAGCGCGCAGGGCCTGGGCACCGCGATGGGCGTGCAGCTGCTGGCCGCCCAGAGCGCCGCCGCGCGCGACCTGGGCGAGGCGCTCGCCAAGATGCCCGAGCAGATGAGGCTGGCGAAGTGGCAGGAGATGCAGGCCACGGTCGGCGGGATCCCGCCCCACCTTCGCCGCGTGATCGAGGGGATGGCGGGCCTGGCCCGTGAGTCGCGCCGTGCAGCGAGCGACGCGGGCGCCCTCGCTGTGGCTGTCGATGCCGTGGCTGAATCATTCGACCGCGCAGCTGAGGGCTCGGTGTTCGATCAAATATGGGGCGTGCCGTTTGCGCCGGGCCTGGCGCCCTCGACGGCGCCCAAGCCCAAGGCCAAGGCGCCGCCGTCAGGGCGCGCGGCGGCCGAGGGCGCGCTGATAGCAGCCCGCCAGCAGCTGGCGATCATGCTCGCCACGGATCCGCTGGATCTGGCCCGCGTCGAGCACGCGCAGCACGTGGCAAAGTCAGAGGCCAAGATCGAAAAGATGCGCGCCAACGGCGCCCGGTCTGCGACGATCGAGGCCCTGCGCACCGCTGAGACGGCGCGCCTGGCCGAGGTGTGGCTCGGCACCGCCCTGGACATAGGCGCCGCGCGCGACGACGCGGCGCACGGCGCGCAGGCCGAGCTGGCCGCCGCGCGCGACGAGGCGCAGGCGGTTGGCGCCCTGGCCGAGGTGCGCCGCGCCGCAGCGGCGGCGGCCGACCCGCTGCAGCGCGCGCACCTGGCCCTGCGTGAGGCCGAGATCGAGGCCGCCCACGCGCTGCGCCAGCTTGGCGACGACGAGAATGCGTCACTGGTCGAGCGCGTGCGCATCACCCAGCAGCTGGCTGACGCACAGGCGGCCTATGCGCTGGAGGCTGAGCGCATCGAGCGCAGTGACCTGGCGCAGCATTTTCGCGACGTGAGCAGCGTGATGGCGGCGACCAGCTCGCAAATGTCACAGCTGGGCAGCGAGCTGGCGCCGATCACTCAGGCTGCCGGCGCGGCGGCAACGACCTGGGGCGACTATGCCGACGGACAGGTGAGCGTGGGCGAGGCCGCAGCCTCCACGGCCGGCGCGCTGGGCGTGGCGGCGCAGTCGTTTCTGGAGGATGAGCGCGCCAAGGCAGCGATCGCCATGGCCATGGAGATCGCCCACAGCGTGGCTGCGTTTGCGAGCCAAAATTACGTCAAGGGCGCCATGCATATCGTCAGCGCTGGGCTCTTTGGCGCCGTGGCTGCCGGTGCCGGCAGCGCGGCCGGCGGTGGCGGTGGCGCCTCCACGGCCGCAGCAACGAGCGCGACGGGCGCGGGCGGTGACGCCAGCAGCGGCGGCTTTGACACCGACGGCAGCCGCACCGTGATCGTGCAGTTTTCCAGCGGTGTGATCCTGGGCCACCCGCAAGCCGTGGCCGCTGCCGTCCAGCAGGCAGCGCACAGCAGTCGCGGCACCGGCGCCGCGCCGGGCTGGTAGGTGGGCGCGCCGCGCAACGTGATGGGCCTGGCCCAGGTGCTCACCGGCTGGAGCGGCACCCTGTCGGTGACCGTTGGCGCCACCACCGTGCCGATCGTGCCCGCCACGCGCACGTCAGCGATCGTGCTGGCGCGCGCCATTGCCACCACGGCCAGCGCCCTCGACGCGGCAGCGGTGGCGTATGCCAGCAGCACCGGTGTGCTCAGCTGGGAGTCGGCGATCAGCATGCGCATCGATTGCGCGGGCGTGATCCGCACGCGGCTGGATATGGCCGCGAGCACCAGCGGCACAAAGCTGGGCGCGCTGGGCGCGCACCTGGACGGCCTCTATCCAGAGCACGGCATACAGCTCCGCGAGGCCATGCACGCCACCACCACCGTCGCCAGCATCGCAGACGGCTCTGGCGGCGTGTTTTCCCAGGCCTCGACCCGCGCGCTCTCGCTGGAGATCCACGGCACCCTGGCCAATGTCTGGACATATGAGGCCGCATTCAGCGCCGATCAGGTGTGGGATCTGTGGCACGGCAGCACCCAGGCCGGGCGCTTGCGCGTCGACAGCGTGACCCGCAAGCGCCTGGGCAAGTCGCCAGAGCTTGGGCGTTTAAACGTCAAGGGCACGTCTCAGTGGGTGGCGCTGTGAGTGCGTTTGGGTTCACGCCTGCGGCCTACCTGCACGCCTACGTGAGCACGTCAGCGCGCGGGTACCGCAAGATCACGATCGACGGCACCACATACACGCTGGCCGACAGCGGCGACGCCGGGCAGGTATGGCCCGACCTCATCACGGCGCTGGACACTGCGATCGATCCGGCTGGCTGGTCAGCGGCCACCACCGGCACAGGCGCCGTGAGGCTGACCGGGCCGTCAGCCACGCTTGTCTGGCCGGATCGCCTGGGTGAGCTGTTGGGCATGGGCGTGCAGCCAGGTGATACCATGGGCGGCGTGACCGAGGCCGAGTCGGCGCTGGTGCCGCTTGGTTCGATCCCGCTTTACGGCGCCAGCTGGGATGAGGTGGAGGTGGATCGATCGGTGGAATATGAGGTGGATCGACTCGCACGCACACACGGCTACGTGTACGGCGGCGCACGCGTCTGGCGCTGGCGCCTGACGACTAACGCCGAGGGCCTGTCAGCTCTGCGCACGGGCTGGGCCCTGCGCAGCAAGGTCAGGGTGATCGGCAGGGATAGCGGCGGCACGGGCACCAACACGGACGCGATCGCCAGCGGCAACCCGATCGGCTACCTCGACGGCTGGCCGCTGGGGCTGCGGTCTGTGCGCTGGCTTGACGATGTGCGCAGCGTGGCCGAGGTGGATCTGCTGGTCAGCGCGGTGGCGCTATGAGCTGGCAGGGCCTGGTGCGTTCTGGCTACAGCTGGATCCACGTGGTGCAGATCGAGGGCATCCCGCACATATTCTGTGAGGCGGTGCCGCCGCGCGTCGACTCCACGAGCACGCCCACCCTGCCGCCTGGCTACACGTCAGCCGTGGAGTGCCTGCTGGTGGGCGAGGGCGACAGCGTGGCGATCGAGGTGGACCGCCAGAGCGGCGTGGCCAGCGGCGCAGCCTATGACGTGACCCTGACCTGGCAGGGCCTCGAAGACAACGCGCTGACCTCTGCGCTGTTCAGCCTGCCGGGCGCGTCCATGATGCTGGACGAGGACGTGGGCACGGGCACGGGCTCGGTGCTGGTCACAGACACCACCGGCTGGTCAGCGGCGAACGCATGGATCGGCACCGAGCGCGTGGCCCTGACCGTGGTGGACGGCACCCATGTCGACCTCACCACGCGCGGCCTGGCCGGCAGCATGGCGGGCACGTATAAGCGGCAAAGCCCGACCATGAAACACGTGACAGACAAGCCGGTGACCTGGCGTGGGCGACACGTCACGCTGTGGCGGCACCTCGTCAGCCCCGACGGGCGCGTGCTCAATGATGAATGGTGTGACACCGGCACGCTGGCCAAGCACTGTCGGGTGATCTGGCGTGGCTATGTTGACTCGCCACCCAGGCCGACGGGGCCCGGCATGGTGCTGCGGTGCCTGCCGCTGATCCGCAAAGCCGCGCAGCCGATCGGCCATGACGTTGAGGCCGTCTGCTACGAGGCCGGGCCCGAACCCGACTATGCGCCCGAGGCCATCGCGGGCCTGCCGGTGTACGCCGCGCCCGGCTCGGTGCTGTTCAACTGGGTTTGGGCCAGCAGCGCCACGGTGTCTGGCACGTGCACGGTCAAGCCGTCGCACCCTGATGGCGTGTTCACTCTGGGGCAGATCGCGCACGCCTGCATGGTGGACGCCTACAGCAGCAGCGTCACGGATCCGATCTGGTCCACCGTGGACGCCAGCAGCGTCAGCGACGCGCTCAATGTGGGCGACGGTGTGCGCTGGGGGGCGCTGCCTGCGCCGCTGCCTGGCGCCGGTGGCGTGGCCGGCCTGCCTTATATTTCGCTGCGGTTCATGACGTACAGCACCGCGCTCAGCTCGTCGCAGTCGTTCATCCACGTGCCTGCCGGTGGGCCGTATTTTCTGCGGCCTGGGATCTACCAGCCGCAATACAACGCGAGCACGGGCGGCGGCGGCTACACGATCAACGACGCCTTCTTTGAGTTCAGGATCCCGGTCAGGATGCCGTCTGTCCACCCGGCTACGCTGCCAGGATTCTGGCTGCCGGTGGTGCAGACCGAGGGCCAGGAGTGGGCAGACGTGCAATTTCCCGGCAGCGGCTACGGCGTGATCGAGAGCGACGAGGGCAAGGCCGTGATCCAGTGGGACGCAAAGGTCGACGGCTCCTTTGCTAACGTCGACGTGCCCAGCCTGGTGCTGCTGCGGGTGTCTGTGGTCCACGTCGCTGGCGGGTTCATCTTTTGGAACACCGGCGCGACGGTGGGCTATATCACCGGCAAGTCTGGCAGCGTGGCCGAGGTGCTGCTGACGCTGTTGGAGTCGAGCGGATCGGGCAATCGCGGATCGTATGACACGCTGGCGCTGGGCCAGGGCGCCGGCGTTGACGACTCGCTGATCGACGCCAACAGCCTGAGCGCTGCGGGCCTGGCGGGCCACGTGATGCATCTATTCAGCGCCGGCGCTGCGTCCATCGCGGATCTGCTGGGCGGGCACCTGGCGCTGCGCGGGCTGTGCCTGGTGCAGCGCATGACGCACCCAGACGTGCAGGCGCCGGGCGCGGCGACCACGGGTGACGTTAACCTGGCGGCCGTGCCGATCGACGTGGGCGTGGCAGACGCTGCTGCGGTCACCATCTCGATAGGTGAGGCGGTGCTGGAGGCTGTCGGCGCGCCAGAGCCCGCCGAGTCGCCCAACGCGATCACGGTAGAAACGCAGACAGAGCTGATGAGCGACCCTGTGAGCCTGACCGTCAACGACGTGCCGCGCATTCAAGTGGAGGGCCCGCACACCGCCGGCTACAAGGCGCCAGGCATGGCGCTGGATGAGGCGCGCCAGCTGGCTGTGGCGATTATGCGACGCGGCAACGGTGAGAGCATCTTGACGATCCAAGTGGGCCCGTGGGTCGAGGTGCAGCCGGGCGATCTCGTCAACCTGACCATGGCGCACCCGGTCACGTATGACTTTAAGACCGCCGCGCGTGCGCCGGCCTCTGTGGGCGCGCGCTGCCTGGGCTGGTCAGCTGATCTGTACAGCGGCACGCAAACGCTGACGCTGCTGCTGGCCGGCAATATGCTGGCGGCGGGCCCGCTGTGCCCGAGCGTGGGGATCAGCTCGGTGGACAGCACCACCACGGTCACGGTCGACAACCTGTTCGACGTGCTGGATCGCCTGGTGGTGGCTGACGTGGTGCTGCTGCACACACCCGGCGACGAGCAAGACGCCACCACGCCGAAGAGTGCAGAGGCCACGATCCAGGCGCTGGCTGATATCACCGACGCCAACCCGCGCCTGGTCACGTTTACCGCTGCGCTGCCTGCCTGGGTGGACACCTCGACGGTGATCACATACCCGGTGCTGGCGAGCTGCACCACCAGGCAGGCCGCCTATGTCCACAACGACACCGGATCGGAGCTGGTCTGATGCCGACGATCGACTACAGGCCCATGGACCTGGCCTACCTCGTGCCCGGCATCAATCCCGTGGGCGGCGGCTCGGTGCCACCGTTGTGGGAGCGGCTCTGCAATACCGATCGCTGGCTGCACACCACGCACACGCCGCACCTTTTCAGCTCCACCTTTGGCCTAAACAGCGGCACCAGCACCGGGGCGAGCACGAGCGCAAGCAGCGGCAGCCCAGATGTGCTCGGCCGGTGGATCATCATGGGCAACGCCGCGCCGCGCACGGTGACCGTGAGCGTCTGGGCGCTGGTCACCAGCGGCGGCACCACGGGCACGCTGCGCGCCAGCTACGGTGGCGCGACGGTGAGCGCGACGGTGACGGCGACAGCCGCCACGCTGCACACAATTAGCGTGAGGCCCACGAGCGGCAGCGCGCCGCTTGAGCTGGCCGTGGATGGGTACACCGACGACAGCAACCACGTGGTGCTGGTAGCAGCCGCAGCGCATTACGAGGCAGAGGACCGCAGCAGCGGCGGCGCTGACGCGGCAGCATATGCGCCCATGGGCGACACGTTCGACGCAGCCTATGCGGCCACCAGTCCCGCCGAGGCCGACAAGCCGATCAGCACCGAGCTGGTCTCACGAGGCTGGAACAACTGCCGCGCCATGGCGCGTGACCGCGTGGCGTGCCTGGTAACGATCCAGCACCCGCACCATACCAGCGGGCTGAGGCAGGCGTGGAACACCGACGGCGCCGACAGCAGCCTGGTGGGCATGGCCTGGCTGCCGCCCGGCACCACCGACGTGCCGCGCACCTATCGCGTGAGCTGGTACGTGATCGCGTCAGGGGATGCCAGCGGCACGGCGGTGCTCGTGGCCGACGGAAGCCAGCAGGCCAGCAGCAGCGTCAGCACCACCGGCGCGTGGGTGCACAGCACCATCACCATGGGCGCCCAGGGCGGCACGGTGGCAGTTACTGCATCAAAGAGCGCCGGGACCGGCTTTGTTTCGCTGCTGGCGCTTCAGATCTTCAGGGAGCCGTAGACATGGCCTCATATACCGGCAACGCCCGCGCCCAGTATGCAGGGCAGGCAGTCGACACCACCGCCACCCGCGACCTGCCCGATCCGACCACCGGCAGGGTGGCGCTGCTCACAGATATCGAGCGCGCGCAGTGGGCGCTGATGACATCCTGGGGCAATCCGGGCGTCTGGATCGGCTGTGACGTGCCCGACGGCGGCACGTCAGGCGGCTCAGGCAGCTACGCGGCAGCCGTCAATAGCGTGCCGGTGATGGTGCTGGCGCCTCCGCGCGTGGAGTTTGCGCACGTCACCTGCTACTTCACCGGCGCGCTACGCTTCGACATCTCGTGTCCAGTCGACAGCGTGGGGATCCGTCTTTATGGCTTAAACGCACAGGGCACAGGCACGGGCAACGAGCTGGCAAACGCCAGCAGCGTCAGCACCACAGGCGTCAACGGCACCGCCACGGCAGAGCCCAGGGCGATCAAGCTGGTGGCTGACCCGCACCAGGCGCAGCCGTCGCTGGTGACGATGACGGTGGACGTGCAGCGCACCGACGTGGAGCCCGATCACCAGGGATATGGCGGCGTGCTGTGGGGCATCCGGCTGGCCTGGCACCGCCCGGCGCTCGCCACGTTTGCCAGCGGCGACACCGCCGACAGCCTGAGCGTATGACGCCAACTGCGCAGCCCTGCTTAGATATTGCCCACCACCACCGCGCGGCGCCGCGCGGTATGTATAGTGTGCGCGCCCTGGAGGTTTGATCATGGCCGGTTTCGCAGCTTCGCACCCTTCGCCGTCAGTCACCCGCGCGCCGTATTTCAAGAGCGGCACGATCACCAGCGGCGCCACGCTGACGATCGCGCTGGAATCCATCACGGAGGTGGTCAACGTCACGGCCACCACCGGCGCGGGCACGCTGCTATTCGGGGCGACGGCGACGGGCCTGGGCGCGGACGCGTACATGGGCCTGGCCCTGGGCAACAGCACAGGGGTGCTCGAAGTGAGGATGAAGCAGATCGTGCTCAGCGCCGTTAGCACAGACATGGGCTACCAGATCACCGCCGTGCTGGGCCGCGAGCAGGCCAGCGACTATCCAGACATTACAGCCGCCAACGGCTTCGAGGGCGTCGAGTAGCATGGGCTGGCTCGCGCGATTGCTGCGCCGCAGCGCGCTGGGGCCTGGCTCTGGCGTGGGCGCGGCGCTGGTGTACCTGGCCGAGGCCTGGCTCGCCCAGGGCGTGGCTGAGGTGGACGGCAGCAACGCGGGCCCTGACGTATCGTGGCTGATCCATGATGGCGGCGGCACGGCCAGCGCGCGCCCGCCCTGGTGCGCGTATTTTATCACCAGCGCCTGCCGCCAGATCGAGCGCGCTGGCATGGTGATCGAGTATGCGCGCACAGGCCGCGCGGTGGCACACTGGCAGTCAGCGCCGCCAGAGCGGCAGCTGCGCCCCGATCAGATCTGGACGGCAGACCCGCGCGGCCTGGTGATGATCCGCACGCGCGTGAGTCGCGCCGTGATTGATGCCGAGGCGGCCAGGGGCGGCGCCAAGCGTCAAGGGCACGTCGCCCTGGTCACAGCTGTCGATCCCGTGGCGCGCACGATCGACCTGATCGCTGGAAATAGTACCGGCCACGGGCACAGCCGCGTGCCAGGCGGCGGCGCCGTGGCGCGTGAGCGAATCACCGCAGGTGACGAGGCGTGGGATCGTCTGGTGGGCTTTGTGCGGGTGGCCGCACCGTGACCGCCGTGACCACGTGGGCACGTGAGCACGTGGGCACCATCGCGGCCTGGGCGGGCATGGCGGCCACCATGCTGGTGGGCACGGCTAGTCAGTGGACAATGCTACAGGCGCAGCACGCGCAGCAGGCGGTCAGGATCGAGCGCGTCGAGGCTGTGGCCCTGCTCCACACCGCTGACATCGTGGAGATCCGCAGCGACGTGCGCAGCATCAGCGAATCGGTGACGCGCCTGGACGCTGCGGTGACGCGGCAAGAGGCCGCCACTAGACAGATTGATCGCCTGACCGTCAGGCTGGAAACGATGGTCTCGACCCTGGGGGAACGATGAGCCCGCGACTGCACACACAGACCACAGACCACGCCGAGCTGAGCGCGGTGGCCGCCGCCATCGTGGCCCTCGTGCTTCACTACCTCGACGGCGGCGCGATGCTCGATCCGGCGCTGCTCGGCGCGGCCTGGACTGCCGTGGCCCTGCCCGTGCTGATGTTTGCGGTGCGCCTGGGCGCGCGGCTGCTGGCCACGATCCCGGATGATGCCGCGCCGGGCGACGAGTCAGGGCGCGCCAACGTGGAGGCGATACTGCTGATGCTGGTGGCCGGGCTGGCGCTGGTGCTCATGAGCTGCGGCAGTAGCTATCACCTGCGCCAGGGCACCATGCGCGTGGCGAAGACCGCCGACGGCAGCACCTGCGCTGTGATCAGCGGCGACGGTGACCCAGACGTGGTGACGGTCTGCTGGGCTGACGTGCAGATCAAGCTGCCGCGCGAGGTGTGCGATGGCGCTCGATGATGACGGGCGCCAGGCCGCCGAGTGGGCGGCGCTGGTGCCTGGGTTCCTGCGCGGCCTGGGGCAGCTGACCGGTGACGCGCGGTTCGGTGACGCCGCCGACGCGATCGCGCTCGTGGGGATCATGGACCTGGCCGAGCTGCTGGCGCGTCTGCGCTCTGACTCTGTGACGATCGACGCTGGCACGCTGGAGATCAGCGAGGGCGTAGCCGTCGAGCTGGAGTGAGCCAGGGCGACGAGTGGCGCGAGGTGCGCGCGCCGCTGCATGACGTGGTTGCAGAGGTGGTGCTGCGCGGCCAGCGCGGCGACGTGGTGACCATCGTGGAGGGCGACGACCCCGACGATCCCGCGCGCACGCCGCACCCTGAAGTGGCGCCGCTTCACGTGCGGGAAACCAACCAAACAATCCCAACAACCCAATTGGTCGGATTGTTTGGTTGGTTTCCCGCGCGCACGTGGATCGTGCTGGTGCCGCCCTGGGGCGAGGCTTAGCGCCGCGCCTAACCGCTAGACTGTCGCGGTATTTTACGCGCAGCGCGTCAAAGACGTTTACACGCTGCGCGTCGTTTTGTACTGTCTGGGTGTGGGGAGGATCCCACCCAGACCAGGAGCGAGATGATGCAGAACCTGACCACGATTATTTTTCGGGCGCCCACGATGGACCTATTCGCCTGCGCGGCGACGGTGCAGGCGCTGGCCGTGGAGGCGCAGGCGGTGCCCGCCGACAGCAAGCGCGCGCAGGTTGTCGCCCGCGTGTCAGGGCTGGTGATGGCGCGCCACGCCGAGCTGGTGCGCGCGCAGGCCCAGGCCGCCACCGAGGCCGGCGTTATCTATTGGCCGCGCTAGCCGCACCCACCACAACCCCACCAGCCCGCCAGGCACTGCCTGAGCGGGCTTTTCAGGTGCAAGTTACAGCCGCTGGGGCGGCGAGGGGCGGCACGATGAGCAAGATCCACACCACACGAGAAGCCTGGTTGACGGCGGCGGTTGAGCTGATGCGCGGGCAGATCGACCACGAGATCATGGTGATGGGATCCCCGTCGATCGCGTTTCCTGACATGGATCAGCGCGTGGGCGGCAGTGACGAGCCGCTGCCATGCATGCCCGCCAACCTGCGCGTCGCATGCAGCAACCCGTCAGGCGGGATCCGCAACCGCGTGCGCGGTGAGTGCGTCTACCCGCAGAGCAGCGCTGACGCCAGCTTTGAGATCTGGATCTCGCCCAAGATGGATGACGCCCCCACCGTGCTGCTGGTGCTGATGCACGAGCTGATGCACGCCACGCTGCACAGCTGGGCACCTGGCGCAGGCCATGGCCCGCGCTTCGCGCGGCTGGCCAAGCCGCTGGGCCTGGCCCGCCCGCTCACCAGCGCCACGATCGCCACGGGGCCTGACGGCACCAAGCTGCGCGGCCACATCAGCCGCTGGGCTGGGCAGCTCGGTGACTACCCGCACGCGGGCGTCGACTTCGCTGCGCATGACTCGCAGCGCCGCCGCCAGAGCACCCGCATGCTCAAGGCCGAGTGCCTGACCGACGGCTGCGGGTTCAAGGTGCGCATGACGCGCACCTGGGCGGCGCAGGCCACACCGCTGTGCCCGGTGTGCGAGGGCCTGGGCGTGCACAGCCGCACCACGGTGGTGATGGCTGAGGGCTTCGAGCTTTGCCAGCTCGCCGGTGTGCCTGTCAGCCGCACGGGCGAGGATGACGCAGGCGCCGTCGAGCGCGCCGCGCTGCTCAGGGCTGAGCGTGACGAGCGTGCGCGCCAGGCCCGTGCGGCGGCTGAGGAGGCCACCCGCCAGGCCCGTGAGGCCGCCGAGGCCGCCGCGCGCGTGGCCCGCCGCGAGGCTGCCGCGCGTGAGGCTGCTGCTGCTGAGGCGCAAGCGCAGCGCACCGCCAACGCCCGCGCCGCTGGGCTGGGTGAGGCTGCGGATCTGGGCGTGGTTGAGGGTCAGGGCGTGCAAAACCGCTACGGCGCCAGCGCGGCGACGCGCACCCGCCGCGCCGCTGAGCGCACAGCGCTGCCGTCGCCTGCCTTTGAGGGCGTGGCCGCTGGCACCGCCACCCTGCGGCACCTGATGGAGCTGGCCCTGCCCGGCTGCACCACCGACACCGCCGCGCATGACATGAACGCCGTCGAGGACACCGTTCGCGGCTACTGCGGCACGCACCAGCTGCGCGCGCCTGGCCGGTTCGCCCTGGCCGAGGCCCGCCGCGCCGGTGTGCTGGCAGCGCCTGCCGCAGCGCAGCGCTCGGTCAGGGCCTCGCGGCTGGACCTCGACGACGTGCCCGCACCGTCGCGCAGGGCCAGGGCGCCGGCGCGATCGGCGCGGTTCGCTGGCCTCGACCTGGACTGATCGGCACGGCGCCCCGTAGCGGGGCGCCTAACCGCTAGACTGCTGGCGTGTTTTACGCGCTGCGGGTGCTTTACTGTTGACGCGCTGCGCGTCGTTTTGTACTGTCTGGGTGTGGGGAGATTCCCACCCAGACCAGGGGCGAGATGATGAGCGACTTGAACGTGAAAATACCGGCGGCGGTGCAGAATGTGAACACCGTGCAGGACGCAGCCGCCCGGCTGCGCGCAGCCATCGAGAGCTGTGGCGCTGACAGCGAGCTGGCGGCTTCGCGGCGCTTGCAGCTTAACAAGTGGATCCGGCACGCGCTGGCCGAGCGGGCGCAGCCGGCGTGGCTGGTTCAGCGCGAGGCGGCTGCCCAGCGCGGCCAGTAGACACCCACCACGAGCCCACCAGCCCGCCAGGCACTGCCTGAGCGGGCTTTGTGGGTGCAACAACCAGACCCACCGGAGAGCGAAGATGACCACCGAGACTTTCACCCAAGAGCTTATCCGCAAGATCAGCGCCTGCCGCCGGGTCACCGACGAGGCCCCCACAATGACCTGCGACGACATCGAGCTGGCCGCGCTGGTTCTGGATAACAACTATCGCATCGCTGGTCTCCCCCACGAGGCCAACGGGAACTGCGCGCTGCGGCGGATCTGGGGCCTGGCGATCGACGCTCTCAACGCTCGCGGCCGTGTGCTCGGCAGCTAGCCCACCACCACGAGCCCACCAGCCCGCCAGGCACTGCCTGAGCGGGCTTTGTGGGTGCAACCACACGGCCGCTGGGGCGGCGAGGAGATGAGGCATGGACAAGCAGAGCAATCAAAACCCGGCAGACGCTGCCGCGCTGGCGATCGTTGGCGGGATCGATGACATGGGCGGGTTTCCGCTGCTGCGCCCGTCTGGTCCGTCTGGTCTCATCGTGCCGGCAGGCGATCGGCTCACCCTGGCTGAGATGCAGGCAGCGGTGGGCGGCTATGTTGAGGCGGTGCCGCTGGCTGAGCGTTACCAGCAGGGCGGTGAGCGGCTTGTGATGCTCGTTGACGAAGACGGGCGCAGCAAGGGGCTCGACCTCAACCCGCTTGCCACACTGCTGGTTGAGTCTGCGATCTGGATCGTTGGGCCTGCCCTGGTGATCCCGGTGGGCGAGCTGGCCTGACGCGCACCCACCACGAGCCCACCAGCCCGCCAGGCACTGCCTGTGCGGGCTTTGTGGGTGCCGGCGCATGGGGCGGCGGCTGGGGCAATGAGGTTGAGAATGATCGAGAGTAACGAGGCCGGGCACGCCCGGCTGGGCGCGGCGCTGGTGCAGTTGGCCGCTGGGATCGTGGCCGTGGCCGAGGCGCTGGCGCCTCACGAGCAGGCCGCCGGGCAGCTGACCCTGCCCGCCGTGGACGCGGCGCCTGCGCCGCTGGCGTATGGCTCAGGGCGGCGGCTGTCGGGCAGCTCGCTGATGAAGCGCAGGCGCGCCCTGGATCGCTCTGGCGCCAGCGGATATGCGCTTGCGCACTGGGCGGGCATGGTCCACAGGCTGCGCGTGGAAGAGCTGGCCGCGACGGCCGAGCAATTCGGCCGCAGCCTGGGCGTCAGCGAGGGCTGTATCCGCAACTGGGAGTCGGGCGTGGCTTTTGCCACCACCGACAACCGTGGCAGGCTTGAGCGCCTGGGCACCGTGGTGGCCGGCTGGGACGCTGGCACCTGGCACAACGGGGCGGCGGCGCCGTGAGCGCCGTGCACGGCATAGAGGAGCGCAAGATCGTGATCAGCCAGGATGCGCTGCTGGTGATCGTGGGGCGCGCCCTGGGCGTTGACGTGCGTGGCGCCTGGATCGATGTGTGCGACGACGGCGGCGACGACGTGTGCGACACCTGCGGTTACAGCCAGCGCTTTGAGCCGCCTGCGCTGGTGCAGCTCGTGTGGCCTGCGCGGGTGGTCGCCACGGTGGCACCGTGAACCTTGCTAGGCGCAGAGCGCGTCGCTACTGTGCGGGCAGCACAGTGAGGTGGCTGATGGACAAGCCTGCACAGATAGCGGCGCGGATCGGCGTGACGCCCCGGCGCGTCAGCAACTGGGTGAGCGGGCAGCGCTCGCCCAACGTGGCCGAGGTGGCCGCGCTGCTCGCGGCGCTGCCAGAGGTGGACGCGCGTGCGTTTATTGCCGAGCTGGCCGCGCGCTGGCGCGCCAAGCACTAGGCGCAACAAGGCAGGGCCAGGCATTGCCTGACCCTGCCTTACCTTTGCGCGGTGCGTCTGGGGCGACTGCTGCGGCAACGAGTCACGCCCCGCGCATCAGGGCTCAGTGTAGCTGATCGCAGCGGTGGCCGGTGAGGTTGCAGCCTGGGGCGCGTTTACCCTGGCTGGGCTCTCATCATTGACCTCGCGCTCGTGCAGCTCAGCGGCCAGGATGTGCTGCGCCTGCGGGCCTGACGGCTCAAAGCTGACGGCAGCGCGCGCCCATGCGTCGCGGTAGATCGTCTTGAGCGCCATGGGCGCGAAGTATGTGCGCCAGACGCTGGAGTTACCTGCGGCCTGCTTGTTTTCGTTGATCTTGCGCACGCTGGTCACGTGGTATTTGACCCGCCCGTCAGTGTGCTCGATCCGCAGGTAGCCGCCACGGCAGTTGTCTGGGCTGGTCACCTCGCGATCGAATGGATCGCGCTGGTGCTGCACCTGGCCGGCTGCGTCGATCGAAAAGGGATCGTCAATGTGGACAAGCACCGCCGTCACGTCCAGCACGTGCGGCAGGCGCTGAAATAGGCACGCGATCCCGCGCCAGCCCAGCATGACCGTGACCTCACCGCGACGCGGGATCAGGCTGACCAGCTGCTGCGGGCCTGGGTGCAGGCCCAGGCTGGCGCATTTGAGGAACGCCGAGCCCAGTGATTCGGCCGTGCACTGGCGCAGGCGATCGTCTGATAGCGCGGCAAGGCATCCTGCGGTGAACGCCTGCGATGACATGACGCCCATGAGCGCACCGTTTACACGCTCGTGCCATGCCGGGCGATCCATGTACTCGACGATCGTGGTGCTCACTCTGCGCCTCCCGTGTGGCGGATCCTTATGGGGCGCACGCCCCGCTTGTTTGTCTTCGATGTCACCCTGTAGGGCCCGCAATCGGCGGCCTCTGCGTCGCCCATGGCGCGGCGCAGCCACGCCTCTGCGTCTTCGCCGGTGGCCTTTTGTGCCTTGGCCTCTTTGCGCGCCTGGTCGAGCGCCTGCGCAAATGCCTCGCCGTCTGGCAGCTCGATGGTGCGGCCGTCAGCGTGCTGCCTGTAGGCAGCTTTGAGCGCTCGCAGATCACCCTTGCCCAGCAGCGGCGGCGGCTCGCGCGGCTCGACATACTGCGACCAGAATGCGGCCACGGCCGCCTCGATGGTGGAGTGCAGCTGCTCGTCAGCCTCGATGCGCAGCTGGCGCCAGGTGCTGTGGGGCAGCTCCTGGCCAATGCGCAGCAGGTAGCCAGCACGCGCACCGATGACGCCCACGAGCCAGCCGTAGCTGGCACCCGTGCAGAGGATCTGCGCCTGGATCTGGCAGTAGTAGCCGCCCACCCGCGTGCCGGCTGGAAATGGCGCACCGCCCTGCGGAT